>Ga0164296_1000240_pt1 | contig 69306 bp, 90 predicted proteins | sample GEODES057metaG_FD_113533 | JGI IMG/M metagenome (GOLD analysis project Ga0164296, IMG submission 113533) | Dystrophic lake water microbial communities from Trout Bog Lake, Wisconsin, USA - GEODES057 metaG | ecosystem: Environmental > Aquatic > Freshwater > Lake | place: USA: Trout Bog Lake...
ACGTGCCCAGAATTTGTAAAGAGTTTTCCAACAATTGTTGTGAATGATGAGATTTTCGTTGGGTACACGGATAAGATATAGACGCAATGAAAACATATGTGGGAAGTACCCAAATACATGTCGGATATTCCGTATCCTTCAAGGAAACGAGTTCGAATCAACCCTCTTGGAGAGGATGTACATCTCCACCAAGACGGTTCAGTAACACGGGACGAAGACAGTATCATATATATTCAGAGAATATGGAAGGACAAACTGTATTCACCCGGAGGAAAAATTTATAATAAATTCTTTGAAAAATATAAAGATGGGTTCGATCAAGTCGTATGCCAAGATGGGGTTTGGCCTCGGAGTGGGTGTGATTGCGGCCCAACTGATTTACATGGCTCTGGGTCTACTCGTCTTTGTGATAGGCCTGAGCATGCTGTCCAAGGCTCGTAAGAATAACACCAGTGTTGTGCCAGCCTATATCATCATGGGTATAGGCATGGTGCTCGGCCTCGGCCTTGGCGCAGGAATATTCTTTGACAATTTGTCTCAAAATTTGAATTCTTCTTGAGACCTACAGAGACGGCTCGTAGGGCCGAAGCTTTAGTGATGATGAGAGGCTCTTATCGGGCGACGAAGTCGCCCATTTCCTATATACAGATGATGAGAGGCTCTTATCGGGCGACGAAGTCGCCCATTTCCTATATACAGATGATGAGAGGCTACGCCTCTCGACTTGCGCCTCTCGACTTACGCCTCTCGACTTTTAGGCCCTGAACATGGCAATGGCGAATGACAGGATAAACATGTGGAACAGGGAGTCGACTGGCTTGAGGATGGTGGTGTACTGGACAAGTGCGTTGTTCCACAGGTAGCGCAGGATAAACATCAGAAGGACCACATATATGATGAAGAATATGATTTCACGAATGAGCTCGTTGCGAGTCTTGGACCGAAGAATTCCGTACATATATTAATATCTTGGAAAATATAAATGGTACGGTTCCATCCCTACGAGCCTGACGCCACCATCTTCACATATGACCCATGGGGTACTGTATCAAAGACCCATGCAAACTGTTACGATTACGCCTTTGACAGTTTCAGCAACAACAGGTCAGCCAAGTCTGTGCCTGGGGATCGGTCAGGGAACTATGCAAACAACCTGAAGTTCCGGTCCTGTGCGGGTATAGTCAAGCGGGTCCTTGGGGACAACCCACACCACGTGTACAAGATGAAAAACCCCTATGCCAAGTGCAAGCCTGGTTACTACAAGGTGATGTGTTTCGTGGCGCCCCAAAACGACTTTGGGAACACGACAGGGGACTTTCACTGGTACAAGCACAACAGTGCAGTCCGGTACCGGACCAGGGCTGGTGACACCGTGTTGGGACTTGCGCGCTTTTTCAGAGTGACACCCCTGACTATACGCACAGCCCTGAAGAAAGCCACGCGGCCCGTCAGCATGACCAATGGACTGATATCCAACTCAAACAATAACAGAGCCATCAACTCGATAAAGAAAGAGAATGAGCTTACAAAACATTTGAAGAATAATACTGCTATAATTCCGGGTCTTGTGATACAGTTCAAGGCGAACCTTTGGAGCCACAAGCAGGGGTGGGGCACAGGTCCTCAGCTGGTGGATGCAAAAGGCAAGACTATATATGATCCTATCAAGGCGGCCAAGGTGTATCACCCTGGGTACCACTATACCAAGTTTTGTTCGGCGTATGCTGTTCGGTGTGGCCGTGTGGAGACGGGTGCCAATGTCAATCGGACAAACGGCCAGATGAATGTGCGTCGTATCATCTCTATGGTCCAGTCTGCGAAGAAGCGTCCGGTGCGCCGCCGTCGGGCTCCGGCGGCGAAAAAGCCGGCAAAGTAAAGTGAAGGATGCCAAGCTCCTGAAGCACAAAGCGAATGTCTTCATTCTGTTCAATGTTAAAGGCGACATCCATGCGAACACTCTCGTCTGTGAGCTCTCTGAGCTGAAGACCAAGATCCCTAACAACACGCTCCATATCGACCATAGGAACATCTTGTTGGGTAGATGCACCGTCTGAAACCCGTTGTATTGTAAGGATGCACCTGTACTGAGGCACATCGAAGGGCATTCTACACATGGGACACGTGGGTGACCCTGTGCACGTCATCTTCCACCTATCCACGCACCGCCTGTGGAATGTGTGCCCACACTCAAGACGTCGTGTGTTGTTGTCCGTCATGTTCAAAAGACACACAGAACATTGGTTATCCGTCTTGTGAAGATGACACGGACCCCCACCAAGCACCTTGATTCGGCAAGGGGCGCCGGAACCTGTGGGCTGACCACACCGCCCTTCCATTGATATCTCTTACAAGTTTATTATCGCATTCCAACTCGCCTCTTTAACAGGGTATTCTCGAGTTCTAGACCACGAATAACATCTTTATAGTTTGAAATAACCTCGTCATGTTTATCCTTCAAGTTGTCCTCCACCTTGTGTTTAAAGACAATCAAGGGGTCATCGTCTTGTTCCATTCTGCATACTGGGCACTCTATGGAGTTTTCATACCACCCCAGTATACATTTGAAGTGAAACGTGTGTTTGCACTTGAGCCTCTTGTCGAACCGCGTCACGCGATTAAGACACACAACACATATCTGTACATTCCCTCTTCTTGGCCTGTCCATTCCCTACTTTTTTGAAATATTCTAAAATTTCACGATGTATCTCACCTGGGTCCTTGTTGCCATTGACAATGTACGTCTTGCACGGCACATGTCCCAAGAGTCTCTTGTAGTACATGTCAAGTTCCTTGAGGTACTCCAAAGTAACCCCCGTGTCACCAGCCTGCTTCCGAAGCTGAATGTGCTCCCAGGCAAGCTCTGGTTTCTTGCTAATATAGATATAGACATCAGGCTTCCACGAGTGCTTTTCGTAGTAGTAGTGAAATATCTTATCCTCTTCTGGTGTGACGAGTCCCTTGTCCACGTTGTGTTGCCAAAAGACGTGGGCTGTGCTGAGAGGACACCTCTCAGCCACTGTGCCATCTGGATGGTCCATGGTTTTCAGCACGGACAGGTGCATCAAGAGGGACCACCGTGAGGGGTCCTGGTAGAACTTCTCGAGAGGCCATTCGTGAATCGACTCGCGTTTCACCACAAAGCCCGCCTGCTCGAGGAGATCTAGCTGGGTCGTTTTTCCAGACCCAATGTTTCCATCAATCACTATACGCATACCATTTACTGCTCGTATGCCTTTATCATATTTTGGCGGCCACGTGGCATGGGGTTGCCGTTATCCAGGGGGAAACCCAGAGGGCGATCGCATGACGAGTTCTTGAAGGGAAGAACAGCAAAGATGCGCTCGGGGCCGGCCGACTGGAGAAACTGCCGGTAGCTAAAGTTGTCCTCATAGGGGATGCCGTTCGCCATCATGAGCACATCATCCATAATACGATGACTGTCATACTCTGTAATGCACCGACCGTTCGCTGGTCCCAGACGCTGAGACATTTATATATTATCCTAAGAATTTGTTCTGGGTCGCTTGGCTGGCTTGGAGACTGATGGAGGATCCTCATTCAACTTTTTCCCGGCTGTGTTGACAGTCGTTTGACCAGCTGCAATTCTCTCTTTATGTTTCTCACGTAGTACATTTTCCATGTCAGAATCTGATTCATAATTACTATTTTTATTCCTATACAATTTGGATGTTCCTTCATTTATATGTTTCAGAAGTGTTCTCAACTTTGTGGGTGGAACATTTAACAGCTTTCCGTTTGTATACATCTTTCTAGGAATTGTCGAGTTGCGAAATGCGTTGCTCACAACCAACTTGAACCTCTCTGCATTGCCCCCATGCTCACGTAGAAAGCGTGCCATGTACGTTCCAGAACCCAAGTTCCACTGTATTTCACCATCCTTTTTAAAGAGTTCCCCAGCGGCCAAGATGGTCCTCCCAGGGAGTTTCGACGCAATCTGAAAGTGTTTCGAACCAAGTTCAAGTTTGTCCTCCACCTTTATGAATTGCTTGTAATACTTGTATGGCTTGGTTGTGGACACTTCTATCATGTAAAGAAACCTACCATTCGGCAACGAGTCTATAGTCGAATTACGGTACACTCTGTTTGGTTTTGTTGCTCCACGGCTCTGTGCTACAACGACATTTCCAGGGAGCTTAACACCACGTACAGTGTGACTCGCAGGATTCGGATGACTAAAATACCAATTGTTATTACTTGGGGCGTTGTATTTTGGGAACCCATTTGGGAATAACTTATTCAGGTTTGCTCTGACTTGGAGACCATTCTTTTCGAGTGAACTCATCTATTGTTTACAATCCTTTTTTTTCAATCATCTTGAGCCATGTTTCAAAGGTGTACCCCATAAACACTGGGTACTGCTGCGGCTTGTCCACCGGCTCCACCTTGGCCTTCATCTCTTCAATCTTCTGGTTAATGTGCTTGTACGCCGCGGCAATCACCTTGATGGAACCCCCCGTCAACGCCATCGCCTTGCCTGAAGAAAACAGCTTCAAAGTCACATGCTTTTCCCCAACCAGTGGTGTAAACTTGACCCGCAGCTCTGCACACCGGTCAGGGTCGTGTGACACCTGGTACGTCTTGTCTTTCTTCAGACACTCGTATATTGTGTAAAGGTTCAAAACATAGTTGAACGAAAAGTTGGTGTTGATAAGACGAGTCTGGATAGTCTCCTCATCAATCTCATGCGACTTGCCAAGCACCTGGTTAAGCACAATAGCAACCTTTTTCGCTACCCGTGGGCAGTCTGTCAGGTCGCAGCAGCCCGTCACCTGTATGCTGCCATTGGGAAATATCTTGACATTCTTGGTCGTGTACTGGTCACGAGTCACAATAGTCACACAGTTGTAAAACTTATTCTCCTTTTCCACAAGAGACCAGCCATACGAGCCACCCGCCTTGAAGAGCTCACGGAAGCGAGGCACATCCACCATGTCCGGGTACTTGGCCGTCATGGTGATGGTGGTGATGCGGATCCAGCTCGTCGCCGGGTACCGTTTCTTCGTCTCGGCTATTGCCGAGATGTACTTGAGAGTCTCAGTCTCCATTTTGCTCTTAAACCATAAAGGGGTCTCCTTACACTGGGGGGAACACCACCTACTTTCTTAGTATGTACTGCTCGTATTTCTTTATCAGACCATTCTTGCTTGTGTTATTCAAGAGACCCAGCATCTTTACACGCTCCTTGATGGTTTTCTTTGACATGTCATGCAGCAACTTGTTCAGCTCAGCCGCACGTGGTGGCATGGGGCATGTCATAGGTACCGACACAGTGCGCTTGACAGGGGCCCGTCTCTTGGTCACCACAGTGCGCTTCACAGTCACTCGCCGCTTGGTCACTGTGCGCTTGACAGGTGCCTTGCGCTTCACAGTCACTGTGCGCTTCACATATACCCGCCGCTTTGTCACTGGAGCCCTGCGAACCCTCTTTGTCGCCTTGGTCAGTTTGTTGATTCCATTCAATAAATTATTAATTTTATTATAATTCTTTGTAGGACCAGCAACCTGTACAACCAGCTTGAGTGCCTTGGGGTCTGCGCCAAACTCAGCCACGGCTCTCTGCTCATCACCCTGTGCCTTTTGGAGCGCATTTGCAGACTTGGCTACATTCGTGGAACCACCTGCGTTGGCCACCTTGTTCACTGCGGCATTGACACCACCCACATTCTTCACGGCGTTCGCCTCTGTGGGTGGAAGCCCGCCCATGTTTGGTGCTGGCCCAAAGTTTGAGGGTGCAGCCCCAGGCAAAACGAAACGGTTCCTGGGAGCTGCAGGTGGTGGTGCAAAGCTAGGGAAGGATGGAGGCGGTGGTGCAAAGCCTCCGGGGAAGGCTTGTGGAGGTGGAGGGGCTCCGGGGAAACCCCCTGGGAAGCCGCCTGGCAAGGGGCCGGGGCCAGTGTTGCTGCGGCGCTCGTTCTTATAGGCAGTCTCATAGCGCTTTTCGCGATTCTTGAGAATGCGCAGCTCCTCCTCAAAGGTGCGGCGGATATTGCGGTCACGGACAGGCAACATGTTCAGCTTCAGGTTCTGCCGGATGCGATTCATCTCGTACTTGGCATTCTTGTTCCGTGAGGCGTTCCGAATATCCTTCCGGATGGCACCGACTATTGTGCCGCGACCGGGGAAGTTGCTGCGTGATTGCAGAGACCGAAGTATGTACCCATACTGTGTCACCCGCTCGGAACGACTCTTGTACTCCAACTCTCGGATAGCATCCATCAACTTTTTGTCAATCTCCTTGTTGATGGTGTTGATGACGGCACGGTTCCGGGTACGTGTGCGCTTATCCAACAACTTGTACAAATTCATCTGGCTCAAGTTTTCCTCTGGGGTGCCCGGTGGTGGGGGTGGTGGCTGGCCATTCATGTTGACCAACTTATACTTGTTGTTTACAAAGTTTATTTTCTTGTTTCCAAGAGTACTCACAAACTTTCCATTTTTAATAACAGAATACTTGTTCTGATATTTGTATACCGGGTATACCTGGTTATTGTGATTCACAGCACCATTCACAGGACTAAACACTATCGTTGTATTCTTTTTACTCCTATATGAGCCATTCTCTTGTCTATTAAAGTCTTGAACACTTTGGACACCCGACACCTGCTTAAAGCGATCACCAGTTTTCTTAAAGTACATGTACTTTGAACCGAGTCCAAAATACCCACCACTCTCAACCTTGGCCCTGTAGAGGTTTCCACTCTTGAGACTTGCCCACCAAGGGGCAGTGTTCAGAGGAATATAACTATTTTTATTTTTATAAAAAAATTTATTTGTAGAATTCTTATTCTGGTAGACACCACCCCCTACATTCTTGTACTGGTCAATCTTCTGTATTGAAGGGGTGTTGGAAGATGAATTGAGCAAAATAAACTTTTTACCTAATTCTTTGTTTGAAATTGTCCAAAGGCTTCCATTCGCCGCATTCCGGGTCAACTTGATCCTCTTGTTATTTTGTCTAGGGAAGTTGGGGTGTTCGAGGGTCATCTCAGTTTTCCTCTGTCCAGTGGTGTTTGTCCCCGTACCCATATTTACACCCCCTCCTCCTCCAGTGGTGTTTGTACCAGTACCTGCGTTTACACCAAGGTTGTTTGTTCCCGTACCCGCGTTTACACCAATGTTTGTTATAATTTTCTGAATAGTGGGATTATTTGTTCTAGTACCAAGTATCTCATAAGTCTTACCATTTTCTTCATTTGTAAATTTCCAGTTTGAGTTGGCGTTGTTTCTTTTAATGATAATTTTTTTAGAATTTATGTTGAATGATGTTGTTTTAGGCCACTCTTGCGGCGGTGGTGGAGGTGGAGGTGGTCTTGATGGTCTCAAGATTCCAGGGAATATACCACCTTGAATAGGCATACTAGAGTATGCCTAGGTTTTTTTGGAGATGTCCCCCCCAGTACCCCCCTGACCACTGGCTGTTCAAAAAAAAACAAGATGTCTCTCAAGACTCGCCTTATCGCACCCTACCAGCACGATGGTGTCAAGTGGATGGTGAAGCGCGAGCGCGACACCCTGCACCCTGGTGGCTTTCTCTGCGACGAGATGGGCCTTGGCAAGACTGTGCAGCTCCTGGCCACTATGTGCATCAACAACAAGGACCGCACACTGGTTATTGTGCCCAAGTCTATCGTGGGCCAGTGGGTCTCTGAGGTGAAGCGGTTCACCCCCCATATTGAGACGCACACGTTTGCAGGGGCCAAGCGGGTGGCTCCTGAGTTTACGGAGGGCACCCCCAAGATTGTGGTGGCTTCCTACTCTATGTGCCGGGACGGCACGCTCCAGAGCTTCAAGTGGGACCGTGTCATCCTGGATGAGGCGCACGAGGTTCGAAACAACAAGAGCAAGACGTACAAGGAGATTATGCGGATCCAGGCTGGTATCAAGTGGGTCGTGACTGGGACCCCAGTGTTCAACTCGGTCCGCGACTTTGTGACTCTGGGCACAGTCCTGGGTCTGAGTCCCCTGACTGTGAGTGGCAACATCTCAGGGACTCGCGAGCGCTATGTGCTCCGGCGCACCAAGGATGACTTGAACTCGCGACTCAAGCTCCCGCCCTGCGACTTTGAGAATCTGGAGATTGAGATGACTCCAGAGGAGCACGAGCTCTACACTGACGTGTTTTTCACGGCCCAGGGTGCACTCCGGGACATAATGAAGAGTCAGTTTGCGGGGATGTACCAGATGGAGATTCTGGAGTTGCTCCTCAGGGCCCGCCAAGTGATGACTTGGCCCCAGATGTACCTGGATGGTATCGCCAAAAAGGAAAAGACGGAGGCGGACACCTGGTGCGGCAAGTCTGCCAAGCTGGACAAGCTTATTGAGCTTATCCAGAGTCACCCCAAGGAAAAGTCCCTGGTGTTCTGCCAGTTTATGGGTGAGATGGACCGTATCCAGAGTATGCTCTCTGACCTTGGCTTCAAGGTGTTCCGGATTGATGGGTCTGTGGACAAGGAGGCGCGTGAGAGTCGGCTGAGTGGCTTCAAGGAGGCCAAGTGTCCTGCAGTCTTCCTGATTCAGATCAAGGCTGGCGGAGTCGGACTCAACCTCCAAGAGGCGACTCGGGTGTATATCACAGCCCCCTCCTGGAACCCAGCCACTGAGTTGCAGGCTATTGCTCGGGCTCACCGAACGGGGCAGACTCAGAAGGTGGTGGTGCGCAAGCTGGTGTATGCAGGCACTGAAAAGGTGCCAAGTGTGGAGCAGAGTATTATGCAGTTGCAGAATCACAAGGCGGCGGTGTGCGCGGATGTGCTGAACGACCCGAAGCTCGCGGTGCAGATCCCCCCAACCAAGTCGAAGCTGTCAGTCCGGACGATTGCAAAACTTTTCTCAGTGTAATACAAATGGTAGAGTCTCGCGCAACTGTTATGCATGGAGCTGCTAGTCGGACGTCAGGGGGGCTCACAAAGGGTGACCTCAAGTACAACAAGAAGGGTGAGATTGTCTCCAAGGAAAAGTCCAAGCAGGCCAAGGCAAACCCATGGATAAAGGCGGTTGCCAAGGCAAAGAAGGAGCTCAAGATCCCCAAGCACGAGTTTGTCCCCATCAAGGGTGAGCTGCTCACCAAGGCGCGCGAAATTTATAAAAAGTAATTATAGGAATGTCAGGAAGTTCTAATTCCGTCAGAACAGTCACACCGAGGACACCACAGACATTTGGGGCTAAACAGAGAGAGGCTTTTGAGGCTTTTAAAGGCTGGAGGATATTGTTTCCAACAGCCCCTAAAAGCAATTTTGGACAACAATATCCAAAATATTGGATTACACTTTTACAGACATATGGCAGTGAGAATAAGATACCATCGCCTATGCAACGAGTCTCTCAAACAATTAAGCCTTCAACCACCCGTAAAAAGTTGTTTACACGGCCAAGGACTACTGTAAAGTTTGGCAGGGGGCCTTCAGGACCCCGTGGGCCTTCGGGACCAAGGGGGCCACAGGGTCCACAGGGACCCAAGGGGTCTCCAAACAAAAATTTAAAAAAACAATTTGAAAATTTGCGTAAACTTATTGACTCCCATGTTCGGTCCCGGTCGCGTACCCGGTCACAGTCAGGTACCCGTGAGAATATCCGTGAGCTTCGGAGACTCGTCATGAATCAGCAAAAAACTTTTATTAAACAATTGTTTTTGAGAAATTTGCTGATGCGCCGCGGGTCAACCATGTATGGCCAGCCCACCCGTTTCTTTAACCAGAACTTCCACAGATTCTACCGCGGCCAGGCAGGGTACTACTACTACCAGCGCCCAGGTGTCCCGCGGTACGTTCCATATCTCCCATATCGAGTGTGGAAGCTCGATCAAGGAGGCAGGGGTCTTCCCTTTGTGCCATTTTTTCCTCGTAAAAGGGCGTGACGAAGTTACGCAGTGCGGCCGAAGGCCGCCTTCGGCTCACGCCTCGCTTCGCGAGTCGGGTCTCCCTTTTTTCCTCGTAAAAGGTAATGAAGAGCGCGTTTATTCCAGGGGCTCCCGCCTATGTGAATGCTCTCAAGAGGGCCCAGGGGCAGACTCGTCGTCGGAGTCAAGCAAAGCGCACTGCTTCACGGAGACGCTCTGCTCCCCGTCCTCCGGTGACGGCGGGTCGTCGTAGAGCATCACTTGGACGCAACGCACGATAAACCCATACTGGTCATTGAAATAATACATTCCAGGAATTTCCACAATACATGACATTTGCTTGCCAGCCCCATACCCAGTCCCAGTCATTAGACCGATGTAGTTCCTGCGCTCATCAAACACAGGAACGTCATCACCAACCTTAATTCGAAGCGTGTTATCCTTAAGGTTCGAATTGAAAGGTTGCATATCACCCCCCATCTTCTGCTCCATGTCACGCCACCAATTGACAAAAGCACGGTTTCCAAGCTCCACACTAATAGTCTTGTACTCACTGTGCCCATACCGACACAAGCCACGTGGAATCTGGAAACGGAGACTATTAAACTTGGGAATTCCCTTGGGTCGAGTCACCTCTATGGCGTCGAAATCGATACCAACCCACTTCATATTAATTTATTTCTACTCGCTTTTAACTGCACAACGAAAACATTCAAACATGTGTGATGTCCTTTTTGAAAGTTCGCTAAACTCATCTATGCTATACACATTCCCCATGGACTTGTTGCAATTGCTACATATAGGCCTAAGATTATCAATGTCCAGTGAACCACCCTTACTCTCTGGAATGTTGTGACCACACTCAAAGCTAAAGGGGGTCATCTTGTTTTCGCACCAATTTACAAAACATTTATGTTCAAACTTTTTCCCAATAAAGGTGAGCCAGACTTGTTCCCGAATAGCTTTAGGTATTTTTGCCTTCATATACAGACTATTAGACTTTGAACCTTTAATTCGACAGACTGCTTCATATTACACTCACTATTTACTCAAAGGAGGCCAAGAGGCTGCGCGGGCTCCCCACATACTGCGTTGCGTCGTCGTCGTCGTGTGACTTGGTTGGTGTCTCCGGGGTGAAGATAACCATCAGCTCGCTCAGTGCCGTCTCCTCACCTGCTGCGCCTGGCAGGGGAGTGACTGCCTCCTTGGGTGCCTCAGCCTCCTTGGGCATATGGCGCTTGCAGAAGCACCCACCCTTGAGCGGCTGGAAGCTGCACTGCTCCTTTTTGGCAGTCACCCCCTTGCACCGCGGCCCCTCCTCACCCTCCTTGGTCACCTTGACCTTGACCTCCCGCTTCTTCTTCACCTCGGGCGCCTTCACGAGGTACTTGGCCACCAGCTCCTCATAGTTGAGCTTGTAGTCAGTTGCGACTGCCTTGAGGAACTCTGCGTCGCGCTGCGCGACCAGCTGGGCAATCTGAGAGACGAGCGCCATACTTGTTTTGTTTTGAACCTCTGGAGCCTTGACCGCCACTGGGGAGGACTTTGCCTCTTCCTTGGGCTCCTCCTTGGGCACCTCGGGCTCCTCCTTGGGCGCCTCAGGCTCCTTGAACGTCACAGCCTTGGGCTTGCGGCCCTTGGGCTTGCGGACAGTCACGTTAGCGTTAGCGTCCATAGTGTCTTTTGTTGTTTGAACCTCAGGTGCCTTGGCCTTCACTGGGCGGGACATCGCCTTCGGAGAGTCGAAGCTGAAGTTGTGGTACTCCATAGCTCTTTGCTTTGTTTTGCTTTTGAACATGACATCTCCTTGGGCCTACTGGGGGGAACATGACCTTGCCAACATACACAGTTCCCATATGGACCCCACCTGTGGGCACCATGTATTGTGGTCCTTTGGCCCCTCATTGAAATGTACACACTTCCAATTGGGAAAGTATCGAGCCGTCCCAAGATTCTTGAGTGAATCATCCACAAAAATATTCAAATTATCGTCTGGAAACATGTAAGCCTCTGGTTCTGGTTTCAAGGGGCTATCGCTTGGATTCCCTGGACACGTCACAGCCACATTGTCTCCAATTGCCAATGCCACCTTTGATGCCCATATCCATGGCGCATTTGTAAATAGTCTGACACTCCAGCCCTCCGTGGTCAAGTCGTAGATGCCCGCAGCCTCCTCTTGAAACTCTCTCGAGGACAAAACATCCGCCAAGTGATTCATGAGTGGTGTGTCATACACCTTTTGGTTAAAATCAGTCACATTCATATTAAAGACACGCTGGAGCCCGCGAGCCGTGTGCCCGTGAGACAGGTAGAGTAGTTTGTTTGTTTCCTGTGGCGTCTTGCATTCAGGGAGCTTTGTAGAGACGTAACGTACACAATTCTCCTTCACGTGTTCAAGCAACAGCTTGTCGCGAACGAGAACTCCGTCGATATCTAGTCGAAGAGTCGCCATTTTTATATATAAAATAAATAAAGTTTCAAAATTATACGCCCATTGTCCACTTGTCTACATCCTCTGGGTTGATGTGCCCCTCTTCCATGGCGGCTGCATATGTCTTTGACATCTTGGGTGTGTAGATCCAAGCCCCAGACGTCTTGTCGACCAGGCCTGCGAGCTCAAAGCTCTGAACCTTTGGGATGCCGTAAATATCAGAGCCCCACGCAGAAGAGTGCCAATCCACGAGGACAATACCGTACTTTTTGAAGTGGGTGTATGCACGGTACTTGTCCAAGGGGTGCACATACTCGACATCATCGGACAGGAGCTCCATGTCAATAGACTGGTCACACACTTTGTAAATGTTCACGACATTTGGGTGTGGGTGTGCCATGATGATGGCTGAGATGGCCTTTTCGACACCACTGGGATTCTCCTTGCGAAAGATGGGCCTACCATTGTACGTATCTGGGATGGACACGAGGTCACCATCAGGGGTGAGAGCAATTGATGTCATTTACATTACACTAGTGTCATGGTCTTAAGTCGCGTCGCGAAGTGACTCCTGCGGGCCTCTAGAAGAGGGCCACACATAGTTTGGAAACTCCTCTTGAGAGACGTCAAAGTGGTAAAAGTCTGGCTTTTTCCGGTTCAGGGATGCTTGGTGGGACTTGATGACAGACTCGGACCCCCACCACCAGGGCTTTTCAGGGTTTTCGCAGTGTGGCAGGTGCACCATGGTATTCTTGTAGCCGCGCGCCTTCCACTCCTCAATCATGGTGTTGCAGTACACGGCCAAGTAGTCCTCGTAGCCCGCCCACATCTTGACTGCTGGGTGGTTTTTCCACCCCTGTGTCATCCCCGTCAGCGTCCGCCAAATCTGGTACGCCTCCACGCGCTGCTTGCCGAGCCGCCGATAGTCAAGAGCCTTGGCGCACTCCACAACATCGGGGGAGACAACAAAGGTGTTGACCATTTTTCTTACATGTGAGGGTACAGGGTCACACTGGGGGGAACATATCTAAAGCTTTTAGCTAATATTCATGTATGGGCATAGGCCAGGATGATTACGGGTATGTCTACTGTGACGATGTAGACTTTTACACTGGACCGGCGGATTACAAGGGGGTTCCGCCCTCGAGCTACGAGTTTATCGCAGATGGTGTCGAGTCGTACCAAGAGATGATTGACATGGCTCTTAGCGAGCAAGGTGAGGACATTGCTCGTGAAGAGTGTTACGAAGCCTTTCACGCCTCGAAAAAGGAGTGGAGGAATGGTGTCTCGGCCAAGGAAAAGAGGGAGATTCACGAGGTGTGGCTTGAGGAGAAACTCAAGGCACTGGACTCGGCCATCTGTATAGTGGATCAAACCAAAAAAAAAGTAACAGAGGAGAAAATTGAGGCATTTCTCAAAGAGTACAAGGAGAGTCTGGATACTCTCAAGACTGAGATTTCAGCACTTGAAAAGGTGCTTGCTGAAAAGATTGCAGTCTACGAGTCACAGCGCCAGCCCCTCCAGAAGCTCGAGAGGGACCTGGAACAAATATTAGTCCCTCAGAAGACGCGTCAAACAATACTTCAGCTCATTGATGAAGAGAAAAAGTTTAATTCATATTCGTGCATGTGCAAAGCTTGCATGGCTGGGCACACCCACAGCGCCCCATATATTGCCGACAGTGGCGACACTTGCGCATCTGGGCCCACACCAATAGAACAATAAGGAAAATAAGAGACACACCCAGAAGTTTCATAATATTATTTTATAAAATTATATTAATGGCAATCTCCCAGTACCTCTCAGAGTTTGTTGGCACCTTTATCCTCTTGGCCTTTATCACGCGCTTCAAGAGTCCCTTTATCATTGCTCTTGGTTTCCTGTTGGCCATTTTGGTTTCAGGCGATTACTCTGGTGGTCACATCAACCCAGCTGTGAGCATCTCCCAGGTCTTTTCTGGGTCCCTTCCAGCCAGTGCACTGCCTGGGTACATTGTGGCCCAGATTGCAGGTGCAGTCAGCGCGGTCTATCTTGTGAAACGTTTTATGTGAAAAAGTAGGGAGGGATGATTGTAGATGTATTCCCATTCTATAATGAGCTGGAGATGCTCGAGTACCGTCTGGAGACACTGTACCCAGTTGTTGACAAGTTTGTGCTTGTAGAGGCGACACTCACCCATCGAGGCAATCCTAAAGAACTGTTTTATGAAAAAAATAAAAATAAATTTATAAAATTTTCTGATAAAATTATTCATGTGATTGACAATGAGTTGGTGGCTGATGTGAGAAACCCATGGCACAATGAGCAACACCAAAGAGACTATGCTCGAGGTGTGCTCATGACACTGGGTCTAAAGCCCGATGACATTATCATAAACTGTGATCTAGACGAGATACCTGACCCAGAGGTTGTAAAAACCCTGGATACACTGCTCGTCGACCCCCTCATGTCACTTGAGATGGAGTTTCACTACTATAACCTCGAGTCCAAGTTTGACTGGAAATGGACTCAGAGTAACGCACTACGCTTTTGTCTCCTTGGTCCCATGACGTGCCTCACAGTTTTGCGCCACCACTTTCCCCGAAAGGGTATACCCAATGCCGGATGGCACCTCAGTTACTTTGGAAACTATGAATTTATTTTAAATAAATTAAAAAACTTTTGTCATGCAGAGTTTGCCGACAAGGCTAACACAGTGGAGGATGTTGAAAGAATTCTTAAAAATTCTGTAAGTATTATTGATGGGTCCAAGTTGACCCATGTCCCTCTCAGTGAAAACCAGAGACTGCCACCCAACTGCGAACTTTTACTTAAAAAAAATATACTATAAATTTGTATGATTGTGGATGTATTCCCATTCTATAACGAGCTGGAGATGCTCGAGTATAGATTGGAGACTTTGTATCCTGTAGTGGATAAGTTTGTCCTTGTCGAGTCGACACTCACTTATAGGGGCACACCCAAAGAACTCTTTTATGAAAAAAATAAAAATAAATTTATAAAATTTTCTGACAAGATTATCCATGTTGTTGATGATGAGATGATGGTGAATCCTTCAAACCCATGGTACAATGAGAGGCACCAGAGAGACTATGCGGGTATCAAAGTCGTCATGAATATGGGTCTGGCTCCTACTGACATTATCATAAGCTGTGATGTGGATGAGATACCCGACCCAGAGATTGTGAAGACTCTGGATACTCTCCTTGTGTACCCCATCATGGCTCTCAAGATGGACATGTACTACTACACTCTCGAGCACAAGTTGACTATAGACTGGATCCAGCCTACGGCTCTCCACTTTTTTGCTCTCCAACAGATTGAGAGCTTGACCCAAGCTCGACACTTTCCAGACAAGAAAATCATCCCCAATGCCGGGTGGCACCTCAGTTACTTTGGAGATCCACAATTCATAATAAATAAACTAAAAAATTTTGCTCATGCAGAGTTTGCAGATGCGGCGGATGTCCCCGAGGATGTGCTCAGGGCTGTAAGAAACTGTGAGAGTATATGTGACAAGACAAAGCTAGAGTATATACCTCTGGGTGAAAACCAAAGGCTGCCGCCCAACTACCAACTGTTAAAAACGAAAACAGATATGTACACATGAATGAGTGCCTTTTACACATGGTACATCCCTATTTGGACATTGATACAAAGCTCATATTGGGCGTACCACCGCGTAAACTCCCGCTTTCACCCCTTGACATATGGCCAAAGAGTGTCTACATAGAAAATAAAAAAAAATTATTTAAATTTTCTTTTGGAGGGATGGAGGTACATTGGCCAGTTGTTCAGTCTAATGACGAGTACTTTGTAGGTGAAGAGTTGTATTACGTCTATGAAGCATATACGAGTGACGGAAAACATTATGTGTGTTTCCCACGTGAAAGCTTTCCTATACCCGTGAGTGGCTCTATAAAAATTATAAAGGAAGAGTATGGGTGACGAGCCGCCGCGCTGGCATGACGCAGAAGAGGCGTACCTGAAAAAGTTGCAGCACCAGTGCGAGGAACTCTACAAGCACAACATGAAGGAGCACATGTACTTTGACAGGCTCTCAAACAAGTTTAACATACCTATCCTTGTCATCTCAGCCATCAACTCCCTGTGCGCTGTGGCGCTCAACTCGTTCCTTCGGCAAGAGTATGTGAGCGTGTTGAACGCAGTCCTCTCGGCGAGTACAGGGGCTATTGGGTCCATACAGCTCTTCCTCAAAGTGAATGAAAAGATGACCAAGGCGACTCGTGCCTCCATGGGCTTTAAGCGCATCTCTTTGAAGATTTCAAAGGAACTTGCACTGGACAGGCATGTACGGACGACGGAGGGTCCCACCTTTGTGACGGACTGCTTCACAGACTATAACCAGGTGCTTGAGGCTGCAAACCCAATTGAGAAAAAGTTGTCTGAGTTTTTGACTATGAAGCCTCCTGCGAATCTTATGGAGGAGCCACCAAGTCCATTTTCCAGCATACAGGGTGTCCGAAGTGTCGCGCAGCGCTTGATTGTTCTTGCCCGAAGCAAGTACACGAGCAGTTCGGGTGAGACGACACCAGAAGAAAATCTAAATGTATAGTAATGCTGAAGACATATCAGGTGAATGTCGACACGTCTTCTATGCAAACCACTGGTGGTGGCCAAGGAAACCCCCAAAACTTTGTGACCAAGACGGGCGGCAACCCCTTTCAGTGTCAAGTCCTCCTTGGAAACAGACATCGGGCCGTCAAGTCAATTGCTCTCAAGAATATGCAAATGCCAATTGGTTTTTACAATATTCGTGCACCCTACAACACCTTGGTGATTAGCGGTGTGACTTACACAGTGTCACCAGGAAACTATACAGGAACAAATTTTATTAATGTTTTAAATAACACAATTACAAACGCTGTGGGGACATTTAGTGTGAATTCCGCAACCAACATTATTCAGTTTGTGTCGAATAGCGGCACCGCCACCATCACCACGACGAGCTCTGGGCCCTACCCAAGTCTCGGGACACTCATGGGCTTTACCAATGGACAGTCGGGCATCACCATCAACGCAGTCAACTCGTATATAGTCAACTTTGATACCTATGTCAACGTGTGGATTGAGAACCTGGGCCAAAACTCACTAGAGCCTACTCAGGTTACATACAAGATTCCAATTACAGTTGCCAATGGAAGCATTATGCACTGGCTGGAGAATACACAACATGAGCAAGTGGTGATGGTGACGGACAATGCAGCCCGCGTGGATCGTCTCAACATTACAGTCCTTGACCGGTGGGGAAATATCATCAATAATAACGGTCTTGATTGGTCATTTACTTTAGAACTCAAGAGTGAAAACTAAAATATTTATATAAATTAATGAGTCTGAGCATCAATGGTGTGTATGGGAGTTCAAATAACCCAGCACCGACTATTGTTCGGCCATATGACTTTGGGACGGATGCTATCGAGCGCCAGCGTGTCTCTCTTGGTCAAGCCCTTATTGACGCAGATTTCGAGTATGGTCTACAAGCCACCAAGTGGCAATCCTTTTTTGACATGAGAAAAATTCCATCATTTTATGAAATTCCTGGAAGTGACATGCCCATTGCAAACATAGTGGCTGACACGACCGTCACACAGAGTTCAACTACAAGTCTCTTGTACTCCAATGTGGTCATCTTTTATTCTTCATATCCATCTATCAACATCCAAGCAGGAAATGTCCTCTCTGTTTTTAGTCTTTACAGTAACACGCTGACGGCGGACCGCGCCGAGGGGTACTACATTTGCACAAGTAACGTATCCCCTAACCAAGGAAACCCTCTGGGTTCCAATTTCCCAAATCTGTACGGCACAGCCAACTACATTGCCAAGGGTCTCATCACCAATACAAACGGCTCAAACTACTCCAATATCCAGACAAACCTGTCAACTGTGCGTCGTGGCGGTATCTTTAACAACTACCAGATCAAGGTTCCTGTGCTTACTGTGACACCTGATACAACACCACCAACAGCTGGACTTGCAAATGTGACTGTGGTGACATCAAACGCTCACGGTATATCCTTTGGGTCACCCATCACTGCCAACAACATTACATCCTACGCTGCTCCCAACTTTTCTGGAACCTTCCTTGTGTCCCAGGTGCTCGACTCGAACACATTCAACGTCTCTGTGGCAACCAACCAGAGTCTTTCTGGATACTCGGGAATATCCTCATCAAACTTGTTTATTACGCCATATGCAAGCACTGTCCACCGCCCCTATGATGGTGGTGTCCTCCTGTCATCCCTGTCACCAACCTACGGCTCCACCGTCATCCGCCAATCCAAAAAGTGTTTCCGGTACCAGTCTGGAAAGGGCATCCTGTTCAGCTCAGGCACACTGTTCTGCCCAAATATCGACATTGCCTCCATGAATGTTTCAGGGGTCACGACAACAACAGCTTCAACGACAACATATCCAAATACAACGTTTACAGCTTCCGTGAATGTGCCTGTACCAGGCACCGTCATTCCTTCAGGGACAACCTTTACTATTCCAGCCTACTCTGGTCTTGGGACACTTACACTTGCTGGAAACTTGGTATACGGCGTTCAAAACATAAATATAACAATATCGAGTGGTTCAGTTTCTCAAAATTTCCCGAACGGTGGCATCCCCGCAGGTACCGCGGTGAATATCGGTGGCCAAAACGTGACATTTGCAGCGACTGCGTACAACAACTACAACTTGGCGCTCACGTCAGCGACAGGGTTTGCTGCTGGCCAAGTGATTGCTAGCGTGCTTGGTCTGTCTCTTGGAACATCCACCATACTGAGCATCAGCGGCACGACGGCAACTGTACAGTACACTGGCACGTGGCCTGTGGCGAACAGCGGTATACCTGGTGGCACGGCAGTGACTGTGCTTCCAGTTGGTTCGAACCTCACCATCGTCACTGATACACTCCACGGTCTTCCACAGGGTGGTGCATTTTCCAATGTGCGCAACATCACCACTGGAAACATTGCTGGGTCCTACACCATCAGCTCCGTCATCAACTCCCGTACAGTCAACGTGGCAACCACAGGGACTCTTGGACAGATTCCAATCACCCTTGGAGACCAGCCTCGGCTCATAGTGACTCGGTGGCACGGAGCCAGCGTTCGCGCGGGTGTTTTCGAGGATGCAAACGGCATGTTCTGGGAGTACGACGGCCAGACCCTCTCTGTGGTTCGCAGACAGTCCACGTACCAGATGGCTGGTCTCATCACGGTGCAACCCAACCAACAGGTGGTTGTGGGTACCCAGTCAGGGACGTTCGGAACCATACCAAGTGCAAGCAATTTCACTACTCAACCAGGAGACTCTTCAAATGTAATTACAACTTCTGGGGCACATTCAGTTCTAAATAATATGTATTTCCAATACGTTTCTGGAACGACAAATATTATTCTGTGGGTCATTGGAATACCTGACTACAACCAGATTACGGTGGGTTTCCTGCCAACAGTCACAGGGTTCACCATTCCTTCCGCGGCTCTCCAAGCAACCAATGCATGGATTCTACCAACGACCCGCTTCCAAGACCAGCTGCGTGTGAATGACCGCTTCACTATTCGCGGCATGACGCACCAGGTCACAAGCATCCAAGGCCAGGGCATACTGACTATGAATCCCCCATACAGAGGAACAGTTTCCATCGCGACTGGCGTCAAGATGTGCAAGATTAAGGAGCTTCGCATTCCACAGACACAGTTTAACCGCGACCGTATGGATGGCACGGGTCCAAGTGGGTACATTGTGGACCTGAACAAGCAGCAAATGATTGGCCTCCAGTATACGTGGTATGGTGCTGGTTTTATCGACTTTATGATCCGCGGCCCTGACGGTAACTACATCATCGCACATCGCATCCGAAATAACAACGTGAATGATGAAGCCTACATGCGCTCTGGAAACCAGCCTGTTCGCTATGAGCTCTCTGTCGAGAGCCGCGGAGCCATCAGTGCTCTTGCAAATAATATTTTTATAAATTCTTCCTCCCTACAGATTGTGGATAATCTTCAGTTTTTCCCATCATCGAACGCTGTCCTCCAGATTGATAACGAGCTCATTGGGTACACGAGCTTTTCTGGAAACACCTTTACTGGACTGACGCGGTCGGCACCACTCACCTATGTGATGAATGACACGGCACGCACCTTCTCTTGCGGCCCAGCTTCTTGCCACAGCGCAGGCACCACCGTGTCGCTCGTGAGCTGCACAGCGACACCCACCCTGACCCACTGGGGCTCTTCATTCCTCATCGACGGCGGCTTTGACTTTGACCGCGGCTACTACTTCAACTACTCAAACACTGCAGTCAACTTGACATCCACCAATTACAACTTTACTGTGACTGTTGCGTCAACAAGCGCAGGTAACTTTTATGTAGGAGACACTGTGACTATTTCGGGCACAACCGCTCCATACGGGTCGCCATTCACTATAGTTGCAGTTTCCGGCGCGGCAAATAACCCAACAGCTCTGACTGTATACGGATCAACAATTTACACAACAGCTCAACCTCAACAGACATTTACATATTCTGGTCAAACTGTCTCTAACCAGAGCAGAACAGGGACGGCAGCTCTGAGTGCTTCAGGGACAGTGACGGTAGCTGCACTCAACCCATCCGCCATCGCCTTTCTCATTCGTCTGTCACCATCCGTGAGCGGTGGTCTCTGCGGAGACATTGGTGTCAAGGAGCTCCTGAACCGCGCACAGTTCCTTCTGCAGAAGCTCGAGGTGACGTCACCAACTAACGTGCAGACTGCTGGTATCCTCAACCCAGTGGGTCTCGTTGTAAACACAGCAAACTGGCAACAAGTCAACTCGTTCGGTACAGGGTCCCAGCCAAGCTTTGCGCAAATCTATGTGGGTGCTACAGGAATACCCCAACCCGGTGAGCGCATCTTCCAAACCATCGTCCAGGCAAATAACCAGAACAACTTGGATCTCTCTTCGCTCAAGGAGATGAATAACGCCATTTTGGGCGGGAACCAAAACTTCCCCGATGGCCCCGACACCCTCTGCATATACCTTACAAACATCTCACCAAGCTCTGGCGCCACTGTGCAATGCAACCTCTTCTGGTCCGAGGCACAGGCCTAAAATAAATTTAATAAAAATTGTATGGAACGGCTGGTCTATGTAGATTCAACAGCCCGTGATACCTCCCTGTATCCGTCAGGAAGCAACTATGTGTTGTACCTCACAGATGTAGTTCGATCTGTGAGCCGCATAGATCTTGTCGCCGCCAAAGTCCCAAACTCGCTCTACAACATTACAAACGGGTCTAATGTGGCTACTGTGTCGGGTGTGAGCAACGTGAGCAACGTCTCCATCCTCTCTGGGTTTTACTCAGCCTATGGCCTCCAAGATGCGCTCACATCAAGCTCCAATACTGCCGTCGCCTACCAGTACCTCCCAGATGAGGCGCGCTATATCATCTACTCTGCAAGCCCATTCACAATCACCTTCAACACCTCTGAGATTTCAAAGCTCATAGGGTTCAATACTGGACAGGTGTACACGGCTCAACCCGCAAGCACCTCCCCAGTATACAAAAATGACACCACATTTGCCACATACTACATAACACTGTCACCAAACACTGTAAATTTTATTTTAAATGAATTTGTTTTTCTGGATGTCCAAGAGCTTCGAACACCTTCTATGCTTGATGCCAAGCCCATGGATGCACGCACAGGCACGTATACAGGGGCGAGTGCACGGCGGTCATTCGCCATGATACAGATGGATGTAGCCTCTGGGTGCATAAAGAACTTTAAAGAGTCGAATGACTACAGGGTGAGTGTGTTTTACCCAGAGCCCATCAACAGCATAGACCGGCTGACTGTGCAGTGGTATGACAAGACGGGAACTCTGTTGAACTTTGAGGGTTTTGAGAATAACGCCTTTGTGCTGCGTTTCTACGTGTCGGATGACAGGCCTGAGCTTCCACCCCCGCCGGCTGTGCCAGAGGTGGAAATCAAGAGAATCATAGACGCCATGACGGCGCTCCCTCCAAAGCCAGAGCCAAAGAAAAAGCCCACCTTGGGCCGATGGCTCATGTACATTTTACTTTTTGTCTCAATTTTATGGGGTATTCACTGGTACAGAAAGGCGGCTGAACTCAAAGCAGCCGCTCCTGTGGCTCCTCCACAGCTTCCTCGGACTCTCTAGTGAGCCGTGACTGCGTAGATGGGCGACTGGGGCTCCCGGATCTGCACGTTGAAGGCGACAGTCTTCACAATCATGTAGACGATGATGGCAATCAGGGTGGTGAACAGGGCAGCCAGAGCATAGTAGCTGGCCCCATCCTTGGACACCTGGACCATCTTGGAGATGACGAAGCGAACAAAGTCCATCCAGGCAATTGCGCTGGCGAAGGAGAAACCAGCGACGATGCTGTTCAGGGACTGGGACTCGAGGGTCAGAGCAATGCTTGAAAGGGTGGATGCCATTATAATTTATAAAAATAATTTATTCTGGATCATAGTCGGAGTCATCATCGTCCTGGGGTATGGGCGCGTACCGTACTTTAGGGGGAAGTTCCTCTTCATCTTCATCGTCACCATCTGTATACACTGTGAACTTTGTAAAGTGCTGTGTACTATATGGAATCACGTTGCTCTCCATTCCCCTACTGGTTTCTCTGTTTTTCAATTGCATTTTTCAGCGCCATCTCGGCTGGAGTCTCTGGGTCCCACTCGTCCCACGTGTCATAGCACGCATTCATCTTGTATGCAATAGAGTCTGGGTCTGTGCCCTCGTAGCGAGTGAAGGGCTCCTCATCATCCGCCACAATATCCATATCCTCCTCGTCAGAATCCTCCTCATCATAAATCTCTGGAAACAGAGATCCCAACTGCTTGCCCACCACGTGCCGTGCTGCATACATCATGCCGTACTGCATGTCAGTCTCAGTCACCGTGGTCCGCCCTGACGCCTTGGCATAGTGACTTGCAAGCACAATAGTAGACTCGAACACAGGGAGAAAGATATCCTCCATATATTTAAAATTTAAGTTTTGTAACGAATTATAACGACACCTGATCCTCCTGAAAGTGGAACCCCTGTACTCCCGTTGACGAGAATCATTGATCCAGCTCCTCCTCCAAGTCCATTTGTACCTCCCGTTCCCGTTGTAGATACAGGTGCAGAGTATGAGAAATATCCGCCTATACCACCCCCTCCTGCACCTCCTTGATTTCCGTTGTACGGAAAGTTAAAGCCAGGACCCCCGTCTGCTCCATTCCCACCACCGCCTCCATAGAATACAGGACATCCGAGAATTGAATTTACAGTGCCGTTTCCTCCTGTCGTACTTGTGCCACTGGTTCCTGCCCCTCCACCACCCCCTGAACTGCCTGCGTAGCCTTGACCAGCGGTGCCCGAGCCCGACACATAGCCAGATCCCCCCGAAGACCCTGTAGCTCCTATATAAAGACTGAGAGGTACTACTATTGATGCTGCAGAACCTCCAGAGACGACAGTACATTTGACGGGGTATGTACCCCCACCCCCACCTCCATTTGCTGCAGCTACAGACCCAAAACTTGAACGTCCACCATTTGAACCTTGAGTAGGACTTGTTAGTATATTTTGGCCAAAATATTCACCGTAGCCTTCGGTTCCAGCCGCACCTCCTGCTCCTACAAGTACCTGGTACGTCTGTGGGACAAGAGAAACGGACGATTTGTACACGACTGCACCACCACCACCCGCATATCCAATGTATCCTCCATTATTTTCATTATTATAGTCTCCCCCTGAACCCCCGCCACCACCAACAACGAGTATATCAGCAACAAGACTATAATTTATTGTAAATGTTCCATTCCCGGTGAAGATGACATAGGTATAGATACCACTTGTGCCTTGTGTGTATGTTCCGGACAAGGTGACTATAGGTTTGGGAATTGTCTGAATATTTACAGGAATAAATATATTGTCATCCGTTGGTCCATAAAAGAGCATGGCCAGACTTCCATCATGAATTTTCATAATATTGTATGATCTCATGTACATTCTCATGTTTACTGGACACCCCGTCATATTCAGTGAAAAATCAAATTGTTGACGAGTTATCATACTCATGTTGATATCCCCTGAAGGCTGATTGTTTTCAGGGTCTATACAGAATGTGTACATGTAAAACTTTCTATCAGGGATGCGCACGTGTCTGTCAAGGCCTTTTATTGTATGAAGTAATTGAGGTGTCCCTGTTTCCGCCTTTAGATATTCAGAGCCGTTCAGAACTATTCTCATAGATGACAAGATGTCATTCGTTCCGTCGAGGGTAAAGTCATAAGGCTGTGCAGTTGATTTTTGAAAGACGAAAAAAAGTTCTTTGCAGGGATTTCTAAATTCGGTATATATCGAGTATGGGATAGAGCCGCCCCCTATGTATGTACCGCTAATGGCAAGAGTCCCAGATGTTATAGACACAGTCCCTGTCGTCGCATATGTCACGACGTTATTCGACGAGTACATGACGGGGTTTGTGAGGTTGAATGTTGCTGTGTAGACGGTTGTTCCCTTATTTGAGCTCACAGGTGTTATGGTCACGCCATTCAGTGTGAAACTTATGCCTGACATGGATACAAAAGTAGGGGCATTCAGTGTGTACACAAAAGTAAGAGTTGGTGCTTGGTAGCTAAACAGGGGAAGACTGAAAGTAGCAGTGCTTGAAGTTCCAAGAGATGTCAGAGGGAGTGAAAATGGAATGGTGGAGTAGTATGGAAGAGTTAGGGATATTTGTGTCGAAACAAACTGATTCTGACCAACCAAATATTCCAAAGAATTATTTATAAAATAATTTCTTTCTTCTTCAGGGAGGAATATGTAATCAACTGCAAGTGTTGCGTTAAAAAGAGGGTTTATATTGGATGTTAGACCCGGGGCACAATCATAAAAGTTTCTTATGTTGAAACGAATACGTGGGTTTTCTTTGAGTGCACACACAGGAAGCCCATACTTGAAGGAGCTAAAAGGAAGTTTTACATAGTAAACGGCAAGGTTACTTGTGAGGTTTTTCCCAACGAGATTTGATAGAGCCCCTTGTTTCCCTTGTGGAACTGTGACATCATTGAACATTTCAATGTATTCTCCGTGAAGACGCTCAATAATCTGATTACCATATTCAAGTTGGACCCAGTTCAGGGAATATGTGCCGAAACTATCCACGACTGTGTTCGCAGTATATGTTGATGTATTTGTTACTGCTGAAATGTATGAATATACATAGTTACCCCCAATTGTAAATAGGTTCAGTGAAGGGGAATACGAAATACCATAGTACGAGGCAGTAAGACTTGATGCTCCAAATGGTGAACTCACAGGTACATTGATGACTGACCATATGCTTCCATCTGTGGATATTGCGGCAAGCCCAGAAGACCCTGTGGCTATAAAGACTCCATTCCCACGAGTGACGGACAGCCACGTTCCAGTTGCTGGAATACTTGAAAGAGTCCAAGTTGTCCCAGATGTTGAGTACATCATCTGGTTTGTACCGACGGCTACAAATGTGTTGATATCTGAGGCCCAGCACACAGATGTCCATGTTCCTGTGACTGGGGAGCTCACGGCAGTCCACGCATTCCCAGCACCAGATGTATCATATGCCTGGCTGTTGGTGCCTACAGAGACGAAGATGCCGAGTGTTGGGGACCACGCGATACTCGTAACGGCTATGGCGGGTGTGCTTGCTCCAAACTGAGTCGCCTGAGACCACACAGTGCCATTCGTGCTGTTATACGCAGTCAGTGTACCTGTTGTTGTTTTGACCGTCACGGTTGTTCCCAAGGGTACAGTCTGATTGGTGGTAAAGGCGGGGGATATGCTGCACGTGATGCTTGTTGTCGTGGTCCCAGTCACCAACAGAGTCTTCCCAGTAAACACCGTTCCGGAAGTGGTTACAGTCATTCCGTTTATAACACCGTAAATCTGCGGATTTGCTGTAAATGTAAATGTCACGCTCGTCCAAGGTGTCGTGACGGATGCGGCAATGGATGTTACGACTGAAAACAGCTGTGTTGAGGTGGGTGCATACCCAACAGATACAAACTGCCCTGCACCAGTTGTGGCCAAAGCTGTGTTGTACTGGATAATTTGTCCAGAATTTCCAAGTGACCATGAAGTTCCGTTGGTTGAAGTGAGTGCGTAGTTCCCAGATCCAATGGCACAAAACAGCGCTGGACTTGCAGACCATACAACGGTTGACCAGGGACCTGAGACTTGAGTACCTGGGAGTGTCCACGAAGTTCCTGTCGATGAATAGAGCTGACTATTCGTATTTAAACTATCATTTGTGACACTTGCAAAGAGCCCTAGAGATGGTGACCAAGCAATACTCGCTGTTGTTTGAGACCCAGACCCTGCAAGCAATACCTGAGTATACTGTGTAATAGGCCCGGCAAGATATGACACTGCTGTTGAAGTCTGTGAGACTGTTGGGAACGTGAGCTGAAGCCATGCAGCATCAATAATGTCACCCTCTTGATACAAATCAATAGTCACCTCTGTTCCGAAATAAATATTTTTATTAAATTGTAGGGTCACAATCTGGTTTGTTCTCTGAGTGGTTCGGGTATATTCTTCACGCATGTAGGTCATCTTGGGGTTTCCTGCTATGATATTGTCAGATGTCCCAAGACTATTGACCAATTGCCTGATGGTGGTCATCTACTAGTTACCACTCAAATAAAAACAAGACTGCCCAACCCATTCTCAGCTATGAAAACATTAAGAGTCTTTGTATAGATTACACCATTGAGAGACCCAGTGGATGAAGTGAACTTTAACTGGATATCATCAATTCTTGAAAAGTTTATGGGCTCGTTGAATTTGTACATGTACATTGCTCGCGTAGGCATGGTCACTTTGGACTCGAACAATTCAATGGTATTGAAGAGTGTGCTTGAATAATTGATAAGTTCTTGTCCTTTGAAAAGTATATCAACTGCTGAGATGCTGTTTGAGTACAAGTATGTGGTTGCATTTGCGGGTGTCTGGAGTGTAATGTAGAGCTCCTTTGTGGGGAATTTGAAAAACTTATTGAGAGCCACATAGTTATCTCCTGCATTTACACTTATTTGTCTGTAGAGCATACTCTCGTAGACATAGACCTGTTTGTTTTTTGTGAGCCATTTCAGTTCTCTGTTTCCGACAGTTGTGTACTCTACAAGAATAGAAGACTGAATAACATTACTTTTATTAAATTGTGATGAAAGTGTGAGATTGAAATCAATTTCAATAGACACGTCATGTCTTTCAAGACAGCATATTGGAATATTTTTAAACCCAAAGTTGAGTTTTGTATATAGATATCTTGGGAGCACAACTGTTGTCGAGTCATTCTTTCCTACAAGTTGTATAAGAGCCACTTGATTTTCATAAGGAACATCAATGTCATTCATGAGATCTATGAAGGCTCCTTCAAGTGTACTTATGACTTGTTGACCAACCAAGAGGCGAGCTTCAGTGATGATACGCGTACCTATACCATCGTAATAATTTGTGTTTGTCAAGATTCCATTTCCATAGATCCACCCCGTCGTTGATATCTGGTTCCCAGTGACACTTCCTTTTACGAGAGGGTATGCAGTATTTGCAGCAGAAAACCCAAAAAATTGTGCACTTGCTAAATCTGGAAATGTAATTGACTGTGGGGGTGGGCCGGGGACAGGGGATGGTGATCCTCCCCCTGGATTAACCCATTGTACAAAGTACCCTGAAGTCAGTCCTGCCGCTGTTGCGGGACACGTAATTGTGAATTGCAAAGTTGTTGTATTAAATGTAACTTGGAACAAGTTTGAATAGAGTACACCAGTTCCACCCGCACCAGTCGAGTCGTACCACCAGTTTCCGTTTGTGAGCGTTCCCAAAGACACTGAAGTAAATGTCTGAGTCGCTTGAAAGAGTGCCCCGCCATAGCCATTCGTATAGGTATTTAAATTTCCATAATCTGCAAACATGTAAGAATTACTTGTTCCTGGGTAGGGCCAATAGAAGGTTGCAAGTGATGTCGGAGTATTCAAAGCTGGAAGAACGGTCTTTAAGGTGATATCAGTGATAAAATCTCCATATATTGGAAATGTGCATGTGTAAGAATACCCAGTGACAACCCTCTGGTTATCAAAAGGAAGCTCATATGTCTGTTTAAGGAAGGGAGTGTGACGTAGATACACTGAGGAAAAATACGTCACACTTGGCTTTCCGGTGATGTACACATCCTGTTCACCAGTTGTAGCCAACTGGATGGACATCTACTATAATAATCCATTTTACTTGTAAACAAGTGACGTGAACCCATTTGCTATTTTGAGAACCTGGTATCCATAGTAGTATATGTACAGTGTGTACTGAGACTGTATGGCAGACACGTAGGCCGCCTTAAATTGTATATTAATTTTACTTGTACTTGAGTCAATCTTTTCAAAGTTTAGGTACCCACCCTGGTTGTATTGTTTTGGAGAATTCCCAAAACAATATATATAAATATTGTTCAAAGGGGTTGTTAGATCGTGGTCCATGGGCTGTTTGTATTGGTAGTATGTCCCCGAGCCAAATGACCCCATGATGTCCCTTCCGTTCAAAAATATCTGACTATTGTCCACAGTGTCTATGTAGTTTACAGTGACCCCATTCGAATAGGTGAGAGGCCCTGTGGCTGTTGCGTATGGTGAGTAATACCCAAAGTTGTATCGCAAGGTGTTATTTGAGGTTGGTGACATGTATCCATTGTTTCTGATAAACCAACCCATCATGGTGACTGGGAAATCGACGGTAAAATACTGGGTTGCGAGTCCATTTGTGAAGGAGATGGCGGGGTTGCTCCACGACCTGTTTATAATTATACTTTGTGGCTTATTTTGGTAGTACAGGCGTTCCTCGGTGGTGAGAATAGCCTCCTCCGTCACGAGACGTACCCCTGAAAATTCTATGGGGTTTGGGTAGTTTGTGAACCAGCTCTGTTGTCTAAAAAAGAATTTTATAGAAACATTCTCCTTGAGTGCACACATTGGGAGAGGTGGTCGTTCTATGAGCTCTCTGTTTCTGTCAACAAAGCTGTGTCTTCTGCAGAAGAATAGCTCGAGGGGTATCATGAGGTTTACAGACTGTGTTGTGGGGCACGACTGGGTTTCATTGTAGCCGCCGTTGATTGCCTGGTACATGGCGAGTTTCTCATCTGCATCAAGGAAGAGTTGGTCTCGCAGAATGTACCAGTTGTCATCTATGTTTTCCACAATGTTTGGACCTATCCGAAACTCTATGTGCTCTATGATGGCTCTGCCAATCTGGGGGCACCAGGTGTAAGTCTGACCAGTGACTTGGGGGAGTTGAGGGAGGGTCACTGCCAAGTACATGTTGTGTATAATGTCACCGTACTCCTTGGGCATGAGCACAAACTCCACCGTTTTCCCTACAAATTGGTTGACTTGGGGGTAGGTGGTCCTGTGAAACTTGGTAAAGCGTGAGTGCTGACGAATGTTTGGCCGCCACGGGTCCGCGGTTTCATCAAACAAGTACTGGTCTTGGGGGCCAGTGGCACTCAGACCTATGACTGCGGCGGTCTGTGCCATTATAATTTTAATATAAAATAGTATGGCACAGACGGCTGCAGTGATTGCACTCAACACAACTAGTGCAGTTGATGAATACATAATGAAAAAAGAAAGTGATTTCAGACCTAAAAAACTACAGTCTACACATTTTAATAAATTTTATAGAGTTACTAAACTCCCCGGGACTGTCTTTATCGGCCAGACGGTCGAGGTTATACTGAACCCCAAGGAGCTTGGGGACCTGATGACGAATGTATACTTGGCACTGACAATGCCCGCTTTGCCCCCTGGCTACTACTACACAGAGTACACGGGGCGGGCCGTCATAGAGCACATAGAGTTTCGTATAGGTGAACAAATTGTGGAGAAAATTACAGATGACTGGTACATTGTCCATGACCAGATACTCCTTGATGCAGACGAAAAACTCGCCATGTACAAGTGCATAAACAATGGGCAGACCCCTGGGTCCCCTGTGACGGCCAATACAGCCTTTGAGCTTATGATCCCTCTGGAGCTGTTTTTCTGTCGCAGGCATAGTCACGGGATTAATGCACGTCAAAGACTTGAAAGACCACCCCTCCCATTGTGTGCAGTGATTAATCAGAAAATTTCTTTTAAATTCTTTTTTCGGCCACAGACGTGGTTCACAAACTATAGTACCCCCATAGAGTTTCAGAACCCACGTCTAATAACAGAGGAAATTAAACTAAAGGAGGTGGAAAGGCTGTATTACATGTCAAAAAAACAAAGAATAATTATTAATATTTCAAAAAATGATTCAGTAACAGACTATACGAACGGTCTCCCTACACAATATTTCACCGCAAATTTCCCAGTCGTCATGATGGCCTGGTTTATTCGTAACAAGTTGTACCAAGATACTACAACAAGTACCTACTACGCATCGAGATACAACTATGGCTATAGCACAAAGTATATAGTGTCAGCAACTCCGCTTACATTTTTCGACGGGAGTGTTCTCAACTATATAGACGTTGTCAAGTCTTCTGATATTTACATCAATACAAGGAACATTATGGGTACCTTTGCAACAGGTCCGTTCTATCAGTTCAAACAACCATTGGATCACAGTCTAAGTATTCCCACAAAAAGTATTTTCATGTATTGTTTTGGAAAGTCTCCGAAGGAGTATAACCAAGGAGGGTATCTTGATTTTTCAAAGCTAAACTCTCAGACAAGTAAGATTGTCATGACATTTAAACCAGAGTATGCACCTGATATCACTCAAAATTTCAGTATAAGTGTCTATTACTACGGGTACAGTGTACTTGAAATCGCAGAAGGAAGAGCAAAAATAATATAAAACAGATTATAGGATGGCACTTCAGTTGAGTGTCACGGGTAAGCAAGACGTATATATATCTGGAAAACCAAGTATATCTTATTTTTCCAGTGTATTCAAGAAAGCAACGCCATTTGTAACTGAATATGTAGAGTATAACTTTGACAACTATGTAAGTCCCTCTGGGGGTACAACTGCCATCATAACTATACCATCAAGGGGTGATATCATCACAGATATTTGCCTAAAAAATGTGTTTTCACAGTTGTACCCTACATCTTTTCCAGGTTACTTTTTTTCACAAATAGCAACTCAATCACGAAACGTATACTACATAACTTCATCGGGGTATGGCTCCATCTTATCAACAGTTGTTACAACTTACTACTATAGTACAGTATCAACGTCTACATGGGTATTTTACAATGTAAACGACATTACATTAACCTATGCAAATTCCAAATTTACTTTTTCAACTACAAATTCAAGTTATAAAGCCATAGGGTTCAAGGATGAGACGAGTGCTTCTTTCTTTGGGTTTAACATATTACTATCCAATACAACCCCTCCGGCAAATTCTGGTATAATTGCATCCTATGCACTAAGTCAAACGGGTTATACAATTACTCAATTTTCTTTATTTGGAACTGCTGTACAAATCACTAGTACCAGTGCTATCCCATATGTTTCACAGGATTTGAATAATTGTTATATATCTGCTACTCCGAACACTGTTCAACAATATTTAATATCTACTAATTCACTTGGAACTCTGTACACAATAACCGCAGGGAGTAGTACTGTTTCGATTGTAAATACATGTACAGATTACAATTCAACTCTATATGTTTCAGTAAGCTTGTTCCCTGATCTAAAAGGTGTAATCTATTCTGTAAATATAAATACTAGCGCTGTTACAACTCTTTTCACAACAGTACAATATTACTATTATGGAAGTATGGCTTACATATCAGGTCAACTTTTTGCTGCATATGGGACTGTTAATAGTTACACAACGTTAATTTCATTACAAAACCCTTCGTTTTCGGTTGGGTTCTCCTCTGCTATAACAAACATGAGATACTATAACAATATATTGTACGTAAGTGCTGGAACAAATATATATACTGTAAATACTGTAAATGCTACAAGTACACTTGTACTTAATGCCAAAGACAGTATATATGACTTTATTGTCACTCCTGTCTCTATAATGGTATGTTATGGAGTTAGCTATCAGAATAAAATATCCATAAACGAATACAGTTTAACTGGGACATTTTTGACAAGTTACACTTTTGATCCATCAAGTCCTACATATTCGTTTGCCTCGTTTGGAAATTTGGTATATTCTTTTAAATCTGATGGAAATGTATACTACAAAAACGTCAAGGCTGTAAATATTCCTATATATTCTGTAAGTTCACAGACTACTCTTGACCAGTTTGGATGGCTTCCAGGGGTTCAGCCGTATTCTACATCAACTATAGTACCATATTCTTACAAAGACTCTTATGCACTTGAGATTATTAAAGAGGCAAGACTTTACCTAGGAAATCAACTAATAAGTAGAATATCAGGAGACTATATAAGGACTCTCAAAGACTATGAAACTTCATATGAGAATAGAACAGGGTTACAGTTACTCAACGGAATGAAAGACAATACTAATAAATACACCGCTATAACCACATTATCAAGTCTTAACTTTGGAATTGATAACTTACCAGTAGCAAGTACTTATAGACATAGTACTACAGTTCAAATTGACTTTGATAATATTAATAATTTTTACAATTCACCTATAACTGAACCACTTTATCTGAGTTCTTCATATACAAATGCTAGTGTTGGCTCTGTTTTGAATGTTCCTTACCAACCATCCAATGCATATGTTTATTCAAGTAAATTGTACATAAACGAGGCGAATGGATACACTACAACTTTTGATTTAAACAAGAATAACACGGATCCTACAGCATATACCCGTAATCTCTATTCGAACACAATACCATATTCATCGGTCATAGTGGGTAACTACATGTACTACTCGGACAGTACAGGGTTTTATGCACGACGCATACTTGTATCAGATTACTTTAATAATATAGATTCCAGAACAACTGCAACTGTACCTCTGTGGCAGTATCCTCTCATTGGTCCTAATAACACTACATATGTAATAAATGATACAAGATATGTTTATTATATTTTCCAGGTTTACTCTGAATATTTACAAACTCTTTCGAATTATGTTACATACACGAGTCAGGCTTCTCAATATGGGTTTAATTTTACATTTTTTGGAATTACAAGTGTAAATTCTTCAACGAATCCATGGCTTGAGTTTGCAGCTATAATAACACGTGCACTCGGTGCCAAATTGAATACTTTAGGCATTAATTCACAATCAACTGATGGTGTAAATTGTTATGTAAATGTATTTTTACAACCGAATGGAAGTTTTGATTGGAGTACAACATATGGTACATCTATAATATCACGTTATGACACGACATTAGATTTTAATACAAGCTCATCTTACACGTTCTACACGGATATATCGCGTTCTTTAAACCCTCCACTACCTTATTACTATCAATTACCTTACCTTATAAATACTCCAAACTTAACACAGGCCTTCAGCGATGGTACAAATATTTATCTTCAAATTACTGACCAAGCCAACTACTATCCAATCGTATCTAATAAACCTACATTATTTATTTTTAATATATCAAATTTTACATCTATTTCCTCGTATGGTAAAAGTTTAAACTATGCAGGTAAACTATATTCACCAATATTGAATGATGGGTACTATATATATTTTTCAAATTACGGAACCTCAAATTATATAACTCGATTTATCATAAATGGAAATCCGGAGAATGGGCAGGCTTGGGAATCTTTTGATCTCTATCTGAATTTCCCTCAGATATTTAGTTATAATCAGTCATCATTGAACCAGCTTACACCAGGGGTGTTTGACGGAAGATACGTTTACTATGCAGGTTCTTTAAAGAACTATGGGTCATGCATCATACTAAAGTATGATACGACCCTCCCATTCACATCAGTCTCCTCTTACTCATGTGTCATGAAGCATTGGTATATTGACAATCAATTTGTAACAGCAACTGGGCTTTCTCTTAACGTAAACTTGTCGGCATACTCTCAAAACACATTTATATATAGTGGGTCCCAGTCAGCCCTGCTCACAGTTGTAACTCTAAATCCAGTAACTGGTATATACTGTCAAGACATTTTGCAGATAAATAAAAGTCAAATTTATAGTCCGGCAACGTTTTATCCTACAATTCTCACAGAGTATGCATATCTAGACAATTTTGAAAAGAAATATTTAATAAACAATACTCAAAATATAGTATACGAAAGACAGCAAACATTGTCATTGCCTATAAGCCCTGGAGAGTACACAGTTAAACTCCCATTTCTTGACCCTGTCAAAGAGTTGTATATCCTGTCAAATACATATTCTAATATTGATAATTTCAAACTTATTGTAAATGGTGAAACATTGTTCACACTACCTAGGGACTCTACATATCTTCAAATAGTAGAACCGCTTGAAACTTCACCTGCATTTCCATTCTACAATACATACTTGTACAAGTTTAAAACACCCATAAACATGTCAAGAATAAAGGAGACGTTACTCACCATAAATCAGACTCAAACAATTACTTTGATAGTCTATGCCAGAACTTTGAATGTTCTAGTCATACGGGATGGGCTCGCAGGAGTCTTATTTAATTCTTTGGAATATGTAGTATGACATTCCAGGCAACTCTTGGCGTGTCAGATAAGATTATACAAGGTCAATTTGACACAAGTTACTTTATCCAGAGGTATTCCAGGTTTTCGCAGTTCAGCACACAGATTATACCGCTTCAGTTCAATAAACCGGTTTTTTTTGGCGAAGAGGTAACCATCGACATATACCAGGAAGGTGACATACTCAAAGATGTATACATTCAACTGTCATACCCAACTGGTCAGCCTTCAGCTGTGTGTGACAGTTTTGGGACGTACATACTCAACTGGGCCCAACTCGAGTATGGAGATCAACTTATAGAAAGAATAGACGGGGAATTTCTTGAAATTATGAATGATCTCACGATACCTCAAGGGAAGCAGGGGGCTCTGTCCAACCTCTTGGGTAAAAACCTAACAAGCAATCTTCTGACATATTACATAAAACTCCCTTTTAGCATACTACAGACAGGGTTACCTATATGCGCACTTCAAGAAAACCCAAGAATAAGATTAAATATTAGAAACTTCTGGGAGGGGTGCCCCACCGCTTCACGGTCAAATCCACAGTTTTTATCTATATTATTCGCAACATATGTATTTTTACCAGAAAAGGAGAGACGATATTTTATAAATAATTCTTTGAATTACTTGTATGAGAATACACAACGAGTAGATGTATCAACAGGGTACTCTTCACAGGTTTCTATATTTACAGAATTTGACAATCCAGTCAAAGAGTTGTTTTTTGTTATCCAAGATTACGGGGCAAACGCATATGTGTGGACAAATACAACATACGGAACGGACCAGCTCGTCTCTATGCGTATACTTCTATCAGGGTCAGAACTTGTAACATACGATTTAGGCACTGCTCTATTCATGAGGTCTTTACAGGGTCTTGACTCACACACAAGATGCCCTGACCGTTACTTTTACATGTATAGTTTTGATTTAGACCCAGAGAGTTTAGAACCTTCTGGTTCAGTGAACATGAGTTTTATTAAACAACAGTTTGACTTTAACCTCTCGGCTTCACCTCTTCAGAGGGTTATTCACATGTACTCAAGATCATACAATACTCTTAAAATAGAAAAGGGTAAACTCCGTGTTTTGTTCCCAGTTCCTTTTGATGCCACTGGGTACACCCAGAATTATTTGAGTACAGTTCCAAAACAACTGTCAAACCCTGGTTCAGTTGTTTTATTTTCAAATATTTCATATTATTCCACCTCATATACAATACAAGGGTACGGAAACAACTGGTCATACACACAAATACCAGGTATTACGTACACCACGAATGGATCAAACCTTGTACTTACGGCTCTAAGCGGCGCTTCTGTGAGTACTCAGAATATGTCTGTTACTCATTTTGGATATACAGTTACATTTCCAATAACAGTAACCAGCAATGTTATACAAATTGTTAACCCAGGTACATGTTATATAAATTCTATAGTGCCAAGTTCAAATACTATAACTCTTTTGAACCCTTATTCTCTTTCAGTGACATGGACATACCCTACTATTTCAGGTGTGACATGGACTCCTTCAAACACGGGTATTACATTGTCTGTATCAAGTGTAGTATATTACAGTGGGACTGTTTCATTGAGCGCATCTTACGGTGGTTTCACCACAAGTATAAGTTTTATTCTAAATATTAATCCTTCTCTAACAATTAACACACCGGGGTCTGTTGTACTCAACACATACGCATCTTCTGCAAGTAACATAATAACTCTTACAAATACCAATAACTTAACCGTAACCTGGACGTATCCTACCATTTCAGGGGTGACATGGACTCCTTCAAATACAGGTATTACACTCACCGCTGCTCAAGGTATCACAGTGTCTACAACATCAGTGAAACTCACTGTAACCTATTCAACATATAGTTTTTCACAAGCATTTCAACTGTCTGTTAGTAATTCTGCACTCACAAATCCAGGAACATTAAATTTTTATTCTTTTTATAACCAGAATGTATTTTTACCTATATACAACCCTGGAAGTACGTCCGTAACCTGGACATACCCTACTATTTCAGGGGTTGCATGGACCCCTTCAAATACTGGAATTACAATGTCAATAGCTGCAGGCACGAGTCTGACGGCTACATCAGTTACAATTACAGGCCTGTCCTATACGTCTACATTCACACTTGCAGTATACAACTTGTTTACGTTTACAAACATGGGAGCTAATGGTAGTACTGGTCCTTCAAGTATTACTTATAGCTTGTTCCCTGGCATTATTACTGTTACTTCAGGTGTTCAGTATTGGGTAGTACCCGGATCTGGATTTTATACTTTTACAATAGCTGGTTCTGGGTACACGTCATATGGCGCAGGAGCTGTACTTTATTCAGGACTTTATTTACAAGCAGGACAAATACTTGCAATACTAGTGGGTCAACAGGGTACTAGTAGTTATCCAGGTGTTTTCCCATACGTTACGGGTGGCGCTGGAGGGACATTTGTTGCAAATGTACTTACCACAAGTTCTATTACAAGTTCACAACCTTTATTCGTAGCCGGTGGAGCAGGTGGTGGTAATCAAGGTAATTCAAATGCAACACTTTCAAATAAAGGTCAAGACGGAGTAGGTGGTTCAAATGCAGCAGGTGGTAAAGGAGGTACTGGACCATCTGGTGGTGCAGCTGGATCGTATTCAGGTGGTGGAGGTGGTTTCACTACAAGTGGAGCGTCTGGTGGTGGTAACGGAGCTGGAGGAACTGCGTTTATTTTAGGAGGCGCCGGAGCAACTGGTACTGCAACTGGAGGGTTTGGAGGTGGGGGGGGTGCAGCAACATCATTTGCAACAAGTGGTGGTGGTGGTGGGTACGGAGGTGGTGGCGGAGGAGGAGATATTAATGCAAGTGGTACCGCGGGAGGAGGTGGGTCTTATGACGTTACTGGTATATACTATGGTACCATATCAAATAATAGTCTAGGTTATGTAACAATATCAACTTATTATTTAAATCTAACAAACCCTGGTAAAATAAACGCAATTACATTTTTTTCACCATTTACTATTAATTTATCACTGACAAACATTTACAATTATACAATAGTTTGGTCTTATCCGACTATAACTGGAGTTACGTGGACAACAACAAATACAGGTATTGCTCTTACTGTTTCTCAGTACACTTCTGTATCAACTACAAGTATTACGGTTACAGCAACATATAATAGTTTTATAACTAGTCAGACATTTTCTTTGACTACAGATGGATCACCTCATATAATACTTCAAAATCCTGGAAATTTGAATTTAGTAGCAGATACTAGTATAGCTAATTATTATATACAGCTTTACAACCCATATAATCTACAGCTTACATTTAGTTTTCCTACACTTACAGGTGTTACTTTTAGTACAACTCCTACATCAGTAATAATTACATGTCAAAAAGGAACAATTTTATCTACTACAAGTGTAACCATATCAGCTTCATATGGTCCTTTTTCATTCCCCCAAACATTTAACATTACTATTGCGTAAATTAGAACCCTCAAAAATACTCTAAAATATCAGGATGAATCTACAGATTAAAAAGTTTGACCCAAAGACCATCCCAGACGACTCTGTCTGCATCTTCGTAGGCAAGCGTCGCACAGGCAAGTCTACCCTCATCACAGACATTCTGTACCACAAGCGACACATCCCAGCAGGCATTGTCATGTCCGGCACAGAGGATGGAAACCACCACTACAGAACCTTTGTCCCAGACCTCTTCATCTATGGGGACTACAACAAAGGGGCTGTCGAGAAAGTCTTGGAGCGCCAAAAGAAACTCACAGCCGTTGGCCGCGCCAAGCCCGCCTTTCTGCTCATGGATGACTGTATGTACGACAGAGCCTTTATGCGCGACGAGTGCATCCGGCAGTGCTTCATGAATGGACGCCACTGGAAGCTGTTTTTCGCCATGAGCTGTCAGTACGTCATGGACATGACCCCTATGATCCGAACCAACGTGGACTATGTCTTTGTCCTCCGCGAAAACGTCAGACAAAACAGAGAAAACCTCTACAGGTGTTTCTTCGGTATTTTTCCAACCTTTGACATGTTCTGCACTGTGCTCGACAACTGCACAGAGAATTACGAGTGCCTTGTATTGGACAATACCAAGACGAGCAACAAGATTGAGGACTGTGTTTTCTGGTACAAGGCACCTCTCCGCAAAAACTTTCGCATAGGCAGCCAAGAGCTCTGGAACTACCACGCAAAACACTACAACCCACGCCATTCAAACATATCACTCGACACCTCCCAGTTTAGACGCAAGTCACAGGGTGGTGGAATCACAATAAAGAAAATGGGCTCATAAAGTAATGGACACAGAACCTCCGCCACAAAATTCATCTAATGTGTGGGTTCTGTTCCTTATATTAATTGTAATTCTTGTCATCTGGCTCTTGTACAAGTACTCTAAGAGTGCTGCACCAACGAGCAGTGTCCCTGCCCCAGCGAGTGCTGCCCCAGCGAGTGCTGCCCCAGTGAACAGTGTCCCAGTGAGTGCTTCCACAGGGTCCTCGTCTTCAACAACATCTCTGTCAACATTAGCAAGTATGCCCTCTCATAGCACTCCAGCTCCCGCCACAAGCCAGGCTGCCTCAAGTGCAGCCGAGCCAACAACCACAGTCGGCCCAGCACTCCCAACGACTGTGCCTGCGTCCCTGCCAACACCCTCCAACCCCAAGAAGGGCTTTGTGTATGACCTGAAGATTAACGGCGCTCCCAACGCTCAGTTCAACACTCAGATGCAGAGCCTGAACCTTGGCTGGTATTACACCTGGGGACTGACGGGTTCCCCAGGTCTGAACCTCAAGTTTTCGCCAATGGTGTGGGGCGCACCAGACGCACAGAAGCTCTCGCAGATACCAGCTGGCTCCACAGAGCTCTTGGCATTCAACGAGCCCGACGGGAACCAGCCTGGTGCCCAGTCCAATATCCGAGTCCAGGATGTCGTGAGCCTATGGCCCACCCTGAAAAAGACGGGTCTCCGCATCGGCTCAGTGGCTGCTTCGCAGAACCCTATGGCCACAAGCTACACACCAAACGACGGCAGCCCTGCTCTGACCACGTCATACTTTGATGCACTGTGGACTGCTCTGAGCGCGGCGGGAAACACACCTGATTTCATCGCGCTGCACTGGTATGCACCACCAGATGCCAACGGCTTTTTGGGCTGGCTCGACTCTATATACAACAAGTACCAGAAGCCCCTGTGGATCACTGAGATGTGTGTGGCTGACTGGAAGGCGACTGCAACCACACCTGAAAAGTTCACCACGGCCCAGATTCAGGCATTCATGGATGCTGTGGTGGCAGGCATGAATTCCCGGAGCTATGTGGAGCGGTACTGCTGGAAGACTCGGCCCACCACAGACTACAACATGGGCAATGGTGCCCTCATAGCCCTTGATGGCTCTCTGACACCCCTGGGCCAGCACTATGCCACTCTGTGATCCTATTAGGGTCACGTATACAGATGATGACGCGCCAAGAATTTTTTATAAATTTATTTATTTTTTATAGATGGAGACGATGAGCTTCAATGGACCCTCTTCCATGACATCGATTAGCTATACCCCCATGGTGGATGGCGCACCAGTTGAAAAGCCAGACCCCAAGGCGAAGATTCCAGAAGGACTCCTCGAGTTCAATCCCGAGGAAAATAAAGTTGACGAATCTCAAATGGCAGACTTTGCAACCCCCATTTCGGACCTGGTAACCCCCGGGCCCGGTCAGATGATGCAAAACGAGATGATGGGGTCTCCAATGGGCGGCCCCGCCGACAAGCCCGTCCGCGGAGGTGACATCCCACAGCCTCGTAGCGGTGGCAAGTCAAACCCTCTGGGCCTCACCGATGAGCAGTACACAGCCGTCATTGCCGGCATTGTCGCCATAGGTGTCTTTTCCAAGCCAGTCCAAGAGAAGCTCATCGAGATGATTCCAAGCATGATAAAGGAGGGCACTGACGATCTCAGCACGACTGGTATGATTGTGCTTGCAGCTCTTGTTGCTCTCATCTTCTATTTCGCCAAAAGAAGTCTCGTACAGTAATATATATATGAAGAAGTGGTTCTTCATCATTTCGGTCCTCCTTGTTCTATTTGGGACTATGATGATGAAGCTGTTGGGCCTTGCGCTCTTTGGGTATCTTGTCAGCCGTAGAGGCGCAGGACCACCTTTACCGCCTCGCTCCGAACAACATCCTCCTCCGTAAACTCGATATGGCCAATGGTCTTGTCAGTTTCGGTAGAGAGACGCCTGACTAGGTCTTCAAGCCCATTCTGTTCAAAGCCCCTCTCACACTGCTTAATGTCCCCCGCAATAACCATCTTTGAGCCGTTGCCAATACGGGTCAAGAGCATCTTCATTTGCGACGCAGTCGAGTTTTGCATCTCGTCGCCAATGACCCAGGAGTTATCAAAGGTTCTGCCGCGCATGTAGGCCAGTGGGCAAATCTCAATCTGCCTCTCATAAATCATTTCATTTACCTTTTTTGGGGTGAAGTACCTGTAGAGCGCGTCATACATGGGTCTGGTCCACGGCTCCATCTTCTTCTCGAGTGACCCGGGCAGAAAGCCGTGCTGCTCGTCGACACTCACAGCGGGCCGAGTAAGCACAAGGCGCGACACCTTGCCACTCATGAGTGCTTTGGACCCTGCGTGACACGCGAGCAGCGTCTTGCCAGTTCCTGCAGGCCCAGTGCCAATCACAATGGGCATGGAGGAGTACAAAAAGTCAACATACTTGCGCTGTGTGACAGTGCGTGGAGAGATCATATACCTATTTATGTCGGGTTGTTTTTAGTTGAAGGCGAAGCCTTCATTTCCTTTTCCCATCACGAGGGCCTGCAGCCCTCGGTCTCATACCATTGTCACCTTGTCTCCACAGTAGTTGGTGGTGCCGCCAGTGGGTTGGAAGATGCCCATGTCGGCCGCGAGCGTCTTGAGATCCTTGAAATATTTCCAAAACTTTTTGGTATGATCATATTCTGTAACAGTGATGTGTGCGAGCTCGTGGAGGAGCACATAGGTTGCAGCATTCACATCATCACCTCTGAGACATATGCAAATCTCGTACCCCTTGTTTATGTTAAAGGCGATGGGTCCCTTGGACCGGTCGTGTCCTATGAGTCCTGTGAGAATGGCGCGATTCTTGAGGACATCCCAGCGCCTGTCTATGTTTTCAGGGCTCTCGATGTAGGCTATGAGGGCACTGTATTTCTCCTTGAGTTGTGTGAGCATAGGGGGCTGCTTGTGTCGCATGACGAGGACCACAAGGACTAGGGCCAGAACCACAGTCAAGGGCCATCGGTCCATCTACTATTTCTCCTGAAAATAAATTTAGAATAAATATCTGAAATGAGACCAGTGTCTTGACACATGGGCGACCAGTCGATGCATTCAAAGAAACTTTTAAAAATTCTTTTTAAATTTTCAGGATGGAGGATGGGTTCGATTCTCTCCTGACCAGAGTAGAAGGGTCCATCGACCAGTTTGACGCGGAGTGTCTCCCCCTCTCGTACAACTGTGTTACCGAGCCGGTCCCTGAAGTACTCGCATGGGAGCCTGTTGGGGTCGGGGACAATACCAATGAGGACACCGCCTCTCTTCACCTTGTCGACCAGTGCATCGACACTTTCTTTGAAGAGTTGTGGAGTCGCGGCAATGTAATGCAGGGAAAAGTTGTAACAGATGACGTCAAACTCGCCCTTGACAGTGCGTATGTCTCCTTGGATGAATGTGGCGTCAATTCCAAGCGTTTTGGCGCGTTCACGAGCCTCGTCCAGCGAAGAGGCGTCTGGGTCCACGCAGACGAGGTTACATCCAACACCCTTCCACTTGTGTAAGTCGCCCCCACGGCCACACCCACAGTCGAGCACATAGTCCTTACGCTTGACACACTTCTGAATGAGCTCTCTTTTGAACAAATTGTGAGACTTTCGTAGCTCTTCCATACTTAAAAGAATGTAGCTAGTATTGTTTAAATGGCTGTTGATACCTTGACTGTGGATTACACGACTGTTCCTGGCCAGCTGTATGCCTGTGTGTCCTTTGTGGGTCCTGAGCAGCCACAGAAGAATGAGCTGCTTGGTATGAAGATTCGTGGTTGCTTCCCAGACAAGGAGTCTGCGGCGGCTCATGCCAAGCGTCTGCAGAAGGAGGATGCCACCTTTGACATTTACGTGGTGGACATGTACAAGTGGCTGCTCATCCCGCCTGTGAATGAGGCGATTGAGGATGTGCACTACGCGAACCAGAAGCTTGAGGAGATTATGACCAAGTACCGTGAGAATACACGCGAGGCATCTGCAATGTTTGAGAAGCGCAAGCGCGACATGATGGCGCAGCCTGGCCCAGACACGGCCGCGCCCTTCCTGGACCCCTCTGACGAGAATTCCAAGTTTTACACCAAGCCAGATGTGCCCCCTATTCCCCACCCAGCCGAGATTCTGGAGAAGCTCCGGGAGGAGTTCCCCGACAAGCCCATTGAGCTCCTGGTCAAGATGGCGGATGCAGAGGTTCAGCTGGAGATTGAGCGCCGCAAGAAGGAGACGCGGGCAACCGAGGTGACTGTCAATACAGTTGAGACCCCCGATGCCCCGTAAGAAAAAATATAACTAAAATATAATGAAGTTGACCAGATGGGCCGTGGCACTCTTTGTGTTGTGGCTTATTTGGGCAGCACTCTCAAAAAGTGAGAATTATATCAAGATGCCAGCTGGCTCGTATGATTCTCAGTTTTTTTTCGAACAAGACTCACAACTTCGTGAGAATCCATGGGTAGGTATTCTTCAAGAAAAGGTGTATAAACAGCCCATTGTCCCAGACAGCCGCCTTGGCACATTCAAGCCGGCAGAAGACATGTCGGGCATACCAATGTATGCTATAACTTAAATATTAATTAAATATATGTTGTATGAAAAAACTCGCAGAAACATGAATTTTCAGAGTCGTGCGAAAAACTATGAAAATCTCATGAGATTTTTGAAATCAACAGAAACTGCACACCGAGAGCTCAGTCCTTTATTTGCGCCAGGTATTACACGTAATAACAGGAACGCAATAAACTCTTTAATAACGAAAATGTCAATATATGTCAATTCCAAAAAAGGGACGATGCTGGCACAAACCATGACAAGGAGTCGCTATGATATTGAAAGAATGGCACGTAATTATAAAAGTATTTTAAATAATACGGCTACACTATACAAAACTGCTGGAAAGTCTGTCAAGTACACGGGGACAAAGTATGTGCAGAATCACCCGGGCATGGCAAAGAAACTTCAGCAAGTTTTGAATAATGTTCGGCGCAAAAAGCAGATGAATAAGGAACTTACTGCTTCGTTGCGTAGAGGCTTGTCAAATAGACGTATATACCGTGAAGGCTTGAATGAAATTAAGAGAAAGTACTAGGCTGCTGACCCCTTGATGATGACTGGGCGCATGCTCATCAGAATAGCCCCAATGATGATACCAAGCACAACCAGATGCCACTGTATACCATTAAACAAGTCATTCTTAGGCATCTGCATCATCGTCTGATGGTACATTGGGAAAGGCGTGTGGTGCGCGTGGGGAGGCTGTAGCTCCACGTGGTCGTCCTGTTGGTCCTCGTCGTTTCTTGACAGGAATGATGGGGTGGCGTCCATTATCTTCATCTTCACTCTCGCTTTTATCTGAATCGACAAAACTCAAATCATCATCATCTTCATCAAGTTCCTCGTCAGAGTATTCAATATTCGAAGATATATCGGATTCGACATCATCATAGTCCTCCGAACCGTAATCATCTTCAACCTTTTCAACAGGCTCATAGCGGGTGGGTGGCTTTGAAATTCGTCCCGACCGTGTTCGGGTCTCTTGACTCATCTGCATAGTAAAGCATCGTATTGTTTAAGTACTTTGGATCAAAATAAACACCTTTGTCTAGTGCAAGTTGGTTCAAGATGGTTTCACCCTCTAGACCCATCTGGTTTGTGATGCTGAGTATATTGTCCTGTATTTCGCCGTCATCTGCGCGCCGTATGCACAGCCCTATGCTCTTGGCCGTGTCTATGGCTCTGTACAAGTGGTCTGCAGCGAGATCAGGGCTCTTTTTTGATTCAGCCTCAAATCCATTCACGTGGTACACAAAGAGGTGAAAGAGCTCTGGGTCGAGACCCGAGTATGGGTGTATCTTTTCAATGTATGAATGAAAGTGTGTCGTGCCAACACGGGGGAAGAAAATCCAGAGCACTGCTACGAGGAGGGCTACCCACAGGAACAACATCTTTCAGTTGCTTCTCTACTGTAGGCGGCAGATTATGTTTGTCGCCTTCAAACTTGGCACACTCTTCGTCAAAGCACCGCTGGCATATAGTCCCTTTTTGAATCATAAACCACACGTGGTTGCTTCGGTGTTCCTGGTGTACCCGTGCACAAAACTTGGAGTCTGTTTGGACATACCATCCACCCGTCTTTTCGTGTCGAATGATACGCTTCACTTTGGCCCGCTCCTGGCCATACAAGCACCTCTGAATAAACCCCTCGAGTGCTGTGCTCGTCACCTCGTCCGCCACCTGCTCATCCTCACAGTCAGCTGCAGTCCTGATGCTAAACAGGTCAAGCACTCCAGGGTCCGGATTCTTGTCAAACTCTGCGCCACCAACTTGCTTCCAAGGGAGGTATGGGTCCCCACTCGGCTTTTTGTGGGACCACAGCATCCGCAAGCCGCTCCCAGTGTACACAGAGGCGTCAATCACCTTGGACCAGTCCAGGCCCTCCTCGCTCGAGGGGAAACGCATAAGTATGTCTGTTCGCAGAGCAAGGGCGCGGTCGCGAGTCACACGCAAGTCCGGCCAGTGCACGTGGACTCCACTCTTGATGCCCTCTGCACAAGGCCTGGGACGCGCACGCGCAATCACACACCTGCCTATACCCACTACATCATGCAGAGCAGTACAGATGCGCTCCACCTCCTCCTTTGTAAGAGCCTCCTTCCCTTTGTAGTCCAGATCCACAAAGAATTTAAAAACTTTTGTTTTTTGCTCTACAACATACAGTTTGTTCCCTGCTTGTATAGAGGCTACATAGGCTCTATAAAACTCGTCTCTTTCCTCGTCAGGCACATACAGCATACCTCCATCCATGAGTAGGTGCGTGAAGGGGGCGGCGGGGACTCGCCATCGCCGGATATCCATACAGTATACTTTCGCTATTTCTTTAAGGATTTTGTATAACTACAAGTTGGCCTCTGTTATTGATACCAACTGCTATGCTATTACGTTGGCGCATGTGTTGCACGTTGGCTCGCCGCATGGCTGCGGGTCCGTTTCGGCGCGGCTGGTTGGCCCAGCTGATTCTGCGCGGAGACACGGTGTTGGTCAGTCTCCGGTACACGGACCGGGGTCTCACAAGAGTGGGTGGTGACCGGTTCCGGCGCCGAACAGGGGATGGGGTACGAGACCCTGGCATTTATATATTTTTAGAAAATTGTTTCGAGAGGCACTGTCAATATCTCAAAGCTCGCCTCATAGACACGCCCATCCAACTTCAACTGGACCATGTTAGGAGACCAAATTTTCCACGCAGTGTCCAGAGTCTGGGGACTGAACAAAGTCTTGTCATGACAAATAATAAAAATATTATTTTTAAAAATTCCTTGTAAAAAATCATCATATACTCGAACCTTGACAGCTGTCCCCGGCACAAGGGTACTTGACACGGGTGTCTTGACAATAATGTCCTTGACGACACGGACAGCGTCATCAGGGCCACTCACACTTAATTCTTCACCACTGTAGTGCACAGTGGCGCGCCCCACCTTCCACGAGGCGTTACACTCATCATCGAGTGAGGGCTTGCCAAAGGTGGTCACCACATGGGAAATGGGCACGTCAAGTAGCATCTTACTTTCATCTAGAAGGCTGCGTTTAAGTGCTTCATTCCTCGTCATCACTCGACGAGTCATCCATACTAATCAGTCTCCACAAACTTTTTTCTTTTTTTTCTTTTTTCTCCTCCTTTACTGGTTCAGGTTCCGGCTCTGGCTCTGGCTCTGGCTCTGGGGCCTTTTCCTCGAGCTTCTGAATCTCGTAGTGGAGCTTCTGTACTGTGTACTTTTCCAGTTCCAGTGGATCTGTAGGCTCACCTGCTGCAGTCATGAGTTCTGCAAGACGTTGGGCAAGTACAGACTTTTTCACTGTCATATATAAAAAAAATAATTTTTTATAAATTTATGGCCGCGAGAGATCAGGGTCTCAGAAAGAATGGCTGTTTGTCCGCCTTTAGGGCTGTGTGAAACTCTGGGTTTTGGACAATGTGATGACGTATCATGGTCCAGAGATTTGAGCGTTGAGAAATGCCTTCAAGAGTGTCAAACTCACAAAAGTCATTTTCATCGTAATTTTTCCTGAATGCAGTTTGACGAGTTTCCATTTTGTGTTTTTCTTCTGTGAATCTCTTCACAATGTGCTTGTGTTCCAAATGGGTCATAGGGACATCAAGTACGTAGACGTGGTAGACGTTGTTAATCTGGTCTTCCGGGTCTTTGTTTATAAACTTAAAATAGGAATAAGCCCCCCTTTTTAAGTTTATGGTGCCACGAGTCTCCTCCTCGAGTTCTCGGAGTGCGCATCGGAGAGGGTTGTACACCTCTCGTCGTCTGCATCCCCCGGTGACAAATGTCCACTCTTTGTATCGGCGGTCGTGCACCAACAGAAAATACGGCTTTCCATCCACATAACTCACCGGAATAGCAATAGCTTTATGCCTTTCCGGGGGTCTCATTCGTTGAGTCAGCGGGATTTTTTCCATCCTCTCCTATTGGCACAGAATAATATTTAGCAAGATTGCCCGAGCGTGGGTCGTATGTTATAAGAAACAAAAGTCCTAAGAGGAGTACCCAAGGCCAGAATCTCATACTTATAATATTTCTTATTTAATTTGCGTACAAAAGACCACCCATACCCTCCCTGATTCTCAGAATGTTGTAATTGACTGCATAGATGTAGCCGATACCTGGGTGGCCACGGAGCTGAGAGAATGGCTGGGCCAGGGCCTGCATGCCCGTGAGACCCCCCAGGTTGAGCTGAGGTGGTGTGATAAGGCGGTAGGTGTCGAGCCGAGAAAAGTTGAGTGTGCCAGTGGGCTGCAGACGGGTCGTGTCCAGACAGTAGGGGATGACTGCAACGTTTGCAGTGTAGTTGGCGGCGCTTGGCACAGTCTGGTAGCCAAACTGTGTGTGGTAGTACTGGACAACATCCGTGTAGTGGAACAGGGGCTTATCGTCGCCAACATCCACACCGTTAATCTGGGTGCGCAACACGGCGTTGTAAGCAGTTGCCGAGCCAGCGCCGCCGTATGCACCTCCTGCACTGTAAATCGTGTTGTAGTTGTTGGACTGGAAGGCCAGGTACTTGATGGGGTGGGCCAGAGCCAGCTCCTGGACTGGGGTAATGCCCAGAGGCACACGCTGCACCTGGTAGATGAGCATATCCATGGGGGTCTTGGCAAAGAACTCACGCTCTGCGGCATCCAGGTAGATGAAGTTGGTCCAGAGCACATACTGCAGCTGCTGGTATGTGGTGGTGGTGTTGGTACCGCCAGTGCCGTTCACACGGGGGGTTGCGCTCAGTGTCTGGGAAGCGCCGTTCACCTGCGCGCCCGAAGTGGAAACAAGGGCATTCAGACCGTTTGCGGCGGTGCTGTTTGTCGTCTCCGTGCCAGAGTTTGGCGCCCAGGTGATGCGAATCTCGACATCGTGGAAAGCCAGACCCACCACGGGCAGAGCCAGCATCCACTCCTTGTTGAAGAAAAACTTGAGGGGGAAGAAACTTGCCACCTGGTTGCTTGCTGCATAGTTGGTTGGCTGCTGTGTGGTACCACCTTGGTTGTTCAGGTAGCGCTGGTTCAGGTTCTGGGCACCAACCACTGGCTCCACATCGGACAGCCACTGGAAGTCCTGGGAGTCAATCTCTTGGCCACCAATGTACAGCTGAACACGGGAAATAACCTGAGACCAGTCGAGATTTGCAATGTACGCGCCGTTACCGTCACGGGCCGTAAGGTACATGTAAGACACGAGGTCACCCTTCTTCTCAAGACGAATCGTGGAGATGCTGCCTGCTTGGGGAGTGCCCTGGATAAGCTGACGCTCCACAGACGAGGCATAGTGCGTGTAACGCTTGTAGTTGGCCCGGAAGAAAGACACCTCTGGCTTCCCAGTCAGCCACTCATCCTGAACACCGGTCGCCACAAGTTGAACAATGCCACCAGACATTTAATTTCTTACTATATTTTTTTTCCGTCACTTTGCTGCGGCCATTTTTGCCAGAGGGGTCATGGCCAACTCATTCTTGTCGAGTTGTTCAATGGCAATGTCGAGCGCCCTGGGTGTTGAGTTGGGATTGGCATTCATACGGAATGCATTAAACTTGTAGTAATCTGCATCCTTGTATGGGTTGAACCGGAACTGTGGGTCTGCGCCCTGCACTGGGAATGGAACAGACTCTGGTCGTACGTTGGTGATGGCGCCCACCTGGCCAACAGGGTCTGCACGCACATTCATTCGCTGGCCGTTACCCTCACGGTCTACACTGGACCTGTTGTCTGTGCCTCGAGACAGACGAATGTCAGCATATTTACCTTTTCCAGTGGCGTATCCCCCTGAATCAGCTCCGCTGGAGGTGGCGTATGGCTCGTGCACAAAGTGGCTCGCAGCGCCAATTTGAAGGGTGTCGCCGGTGCGCACTCCCGTCTCTTCGCGAATTGTCGTGCGCCGAGTCTTAATCTGGTCTGGACGGCCTTCTGGACCGCGAAGCACACCGCCCTGGCCTTGACCGCTGTTGGCCACAGGGTCTCTGTGCCACGCCTTGGTGTCCTTGGCCTCGTGGGTGATGTTGGGGGCGACAGGGCCTCCCGCCTTGACCACCGCATTCGAGGGTCCACCGACGGTGTTTGCTGGGTCCGAAAATGTACCAGGCAAAGTCGTCAGACGCTCCTCGTTGATGTTGGCTGGAGACACACGGAAAAACTGGTGAAAGCCACCAGACGCTGGAACATCTGCACCAACGCCGAGACCGCGGCCAACCCGCATCTGCTCGATGGGTGGCACGTTATTCATCTTCCCGGACACACCTTGGCGACTGTACAGGTCATACACAGGCTGCCCATATGGGAACCGACGTGCCACAGGGGAAATGTCTTGCATGTTGCCCACAACCTCCTTGGGCCGCAGCCGGAAATCGTTAAAGACCCGGCCTGCATCTGGAAGAGTGGTGCGTGGGTCCAGGGGTCTGTCTTGCTGTGCAAAGTTGTTGTTAATCAGGTCATTGGCAAATACCGGCTTTGTAGGCTTCATCATCACCATCTGGTCTTGGGTAAGTGGGGGAGACTCGCTTGTATCACTCAAGCGCTGCCCAGCAAACACGAGACCAACCACAGCAGCAAGTGCTAGAGGGTCCATATTACTATATATTTATAAAATTACACTGCAGAATCCTTGGGGACTGGACGGCCATACCTCTGGATAAAGCGGTTGTTCTGGTCATTGCTGTACGTGCTCAGAGGGTCAGGCTCCCAGTAACGGACTGGGATGTTTATGTACAGATTAGGGAAATCATAAGGCTTGTCGGCATAAATACCGTTAAACTTCATCGTGCTCTGGGGACGAAGCATGTCATCAGACTCGACCATCTCTGTAAGCAACTTGGTCATGTACACATCCTGCTGGATGTTCCGGAGCCCTGGCTGCAGATTGTTCGGCATCTTACTATTATTATTTTTTTTTATCTAGCCGCGTCTGCTCATACGATGCAATCCAGACGCCGCCATAATGTGGTGAAAGACTTTGTTGTTCACAGGGCCTCTATTTATTTTTATTAATTGTAAATTTGTGAGGAGTTTGTTTATTTCTCCACTCGTTGCAGTGGCCACCAAGCCTCTGTTGTTTTGTTGGTACGTCACCCGCTCGAGTGCAGTCATGGGGCGTGCATAGCTTGCAATTGTGTATACGAAACGGTTCGGGCTAAACTTGGCTATAGCCGTGAATCTCCCATACGGGTCTTGGTACAAATGATATCCCTGCGACAACCGGGACATTTATTATATTCATTTATTTTCTGCCGTTGCCGCCTCTCATCTGGACATTCTCGGGGAAGTGCGTGCGGCCCATGAAGCCCTCGTCGGGTGCGCACGTCCAAGGACCACTGTCATCCTTGCAGAAGGGCGAGAATGGCTTGCCGTATGCCCCCTGTGCAAACGCAGTCTGGTCGTTGGGAATCAAGCCATTGTTGGGGGCGGTGTAGAACCGGCTCGAGGCGTCATACTGCCACAGCTTCCCGCGATCCTTGCCGAGATCCTGGTCAAATGGGTGTATCTTTGACCACAGGTTGGCCACCTCTGGAGCGACACTGGGGTACCACGCGGCTGGGGGTCTGTCAGGGTTGTCTTTGATGTCTGTGAGCAGCGCGTTGCCCATGGGGTTGTCCAGAGTGGGCATCTGGACTGGGCCACCAAGCATACCTGCGGGGCGAGCGTCGCCATAGGCGGGACGAATGGTGTTTGTCCCGTGAATCATACCGTTCCTGTACATGTAATACAGCACACCGAGCACAAGTGCACCCAGTGCAAACACCCGAACGTCCCGCTGGATAAGGTAGACTATACAGGTGGCGTAAATGACAAAACGGGCTGTGGCCTGTGCACGCTCCGATGTCGACTGACTGGAATTGGGCCAAAACTGAAAAATTTTGTCCGAACGAAATAATTCCCTCGGGTCCATACTATTATTATTGTTTATTTTTTCGTTCGGCGTACAGCCTTCTTGGGTGCACCTGGGGGAAGACGAGGCGCCCGCGCAGGAGTCCCAAGTGGACTGTTCGAACCAAGCAGAGAGTTGAACAGCGAAGACATGGCTGACATATCAAACATACCGTTGCTCTGCATATTGTTCGCGCACTGCTCTGCGACACTCTCAATCATACTCAGCGTCTCTGGTGGGAACATAGTGATGGTTGACCCAAGAATGTACATGTTCTGCATGTACTGCCACACAGCGTTACGGGTCGTGTCAGTCACACCCTCTGCATTCCACAGATCCTTGATGTGCAAGTCCTTCAGCACCTCCATGTGCTCTGCATCCTCAAGGAAGAATGACTCATCCTTGCCCATAAGCTTGTCCGCACAAGGCTTGACAGACTTCATAAACTCATCCATAGTCCACCTGGGATGAGTGGTGCGACACAGCATAAAACCCATCTTGGCCTCGTACAACTTCTCATCTTCGGGAAAAGTCTTGCACAACTCCTCCAGAAATTGAGTCATCAGATCATTAAAGCTGCTGATCGTCGACATGTAATTTATATGTTTATTAAAACTTTAACTAGAGAGCAACTTGAAAGTAAATGAGCGGCTGCGCCACTGACTAGAAGGGCTCCGGTGAAAGTGATTCTTTGTGGGCATTCCCTTGGTGAACAATAAAGTAGACCAAGAGAGCCACAAGGAAGGCTGGCTTGAAATATTCAGAGTTTTGTGTCACAGTCTGGCCATTCATCTTCGCCTTGAGATAGACGTAGGCCACCGTGGCCCCAGCTGCTATACCCGCTGCAGTCACAGGGTTACGAAAGGTATGATCCATTAAATTATTATTTTATTATTTTTTGTGTAAGAGACGCGCATTGACCCATGGGCCCTTCGGGCCCATTGTGCAGCCGGCCTAGGCCTTCGACTTTAGGAGACGCGCATGTTGTTTCAGAGCCTCTGTGGCACTCTTGTTTTCATATAGTGTCTGATAGGCAAAGGAGGCTACTATGACACCCGTGACAATAACCTGTGCTACAGATATTCCAAAGAGTATCTTTTCGTTGCTTGAAATGCACTTGCACTGCTTTTTGCGTAGATCCACAAGGTAACTGAGGGTAATGGCAGCCGCCACAGTGGTCAGTGCAAACATAAGACCCAACAGGTATGGGTTATGGTACTTGATGGCGAGAATATTCAAGAGGATGGCGACATAGTAGTAGTAAAACAGGTATGTTCTGCGCCAATCTTTTGAGCACTCACACGTATCTGATATTCTCTGGAGCCAATGAATCGCCCCAATCAAAAAGAATATTCCAAGAATATTCACAAGAATCATTCCTTAGCATCATCAAACAAATTTTCTTGGTGAACCACTGGTGGAGCGAGTGATGGTGTAACGGCGACCGTCTTGGTTCCTCCAGGCGTCTCGGCGGGGTGGTTCACAGAGCCCGCAGGCTCCAGTTCCCCATCTGCAGCAGGCGTCTGTTCAGGCGCAGGCATCTCGTCTGGCACAGGGTCCTGGCCGAGAGGGTCGAGCGGGTCGTCTGAAATCTCGGGAGCCTCCTCCTCCTCCTCGTTAATATTGAGGTTTGTGTCATCAGGCATGACGATATAGGTTTTCAGAATCTCCTCTGTGGGGACGAGTGAATCGATGGCGTCCCGAACGCACTTGTTGAACCGCTTGTTCAACTCTTCGAATCGCTTGACTGGTGGAGCCTCTGTGCTGATGATATATGGATCCTCATAGAGATCCTTAGCTGCGTTGATATAGCACGTGTGCACAAAGATATCATTGCCGGGCAATTTCAAAGAAATTTTCTTATTTTTTGCGTCGAGTCGGATGGAGCTCAGAATCTTGACGTGACACACCATGACAGCCGCCAGAAGGTTGGGGAAGAGGGAGTTGGCCTTGATAATGTCATCGACATGCTGCTTGACACGGGTATTTGACCAACTGTGCTTCACTTCACGCAGTGACTCTTGGTACGTCTGGAGCACCTTTTGCCCCTTGGCTTTGATCTTCGCCTCCAGCCAAATGTCCCAGAAAGTATCCACCATCACAGGTATAATGCACTCACACAACTTGTTGGTGTACTTGCGTTCAGCTTCGGACAGAATATCCATTACAATTTAAAATATTTTGTTTTAATAAATGAATCGCATCGTGATTGCGGCACTTGTCATCCTCCTGATACTTTTCATGATGCGTAGACGGCCTAAGCGCCGCGAGCCCCACTGCCACTACATTTACGGGTGCGGCTACAATACCCCAGACTGGGCCTACTGGGACTTCAAGTCTCCATGGTAAAATGTATGTACATAGTAATGAATTGGCTCATCGTTTTGTTGGCCCTTGTGGCCATCTTTCTGTTGGTGCGTCTGTCCAAGCAGTCCCAGGCACCCAAGACGTGTGGCGCATGGAACCTGCAGTACCCATGCCACCTCAACGGACCAAACTTCCAGGAGCCTCGGTCATCCTATTGGGAGTTTCAACAGCCAATGCTCAATTATAAATATTTTTAAATAATATATGGATCTGTTGATTACTATTGCCATCATAGCTATCCTGATCCTCGCACTCCTGTCTTACACTGGTCGCATGAAGCCCATGATGAAGCAGGCCCCTCTGCAGAGACCAGACTGGATGTGGCGTCGTGTGTCTACGCCAGACTGCCTGTACCCCACGCCCCAGGGTCTGTGCAAGCAGCCCTATCATCTCGAGCTTTGACCGCGCAAGGAATTTGCAGTCTTTTGCAGGTTGACCAGTGAGGGCAAAATGTCCGTCCCGTGGTCAATAACCACAGGACCCTCTTTTTGGACAAACCAGGTGACTTCGAGGTCAACCAGTCCTTGGCGGTACACCTGGTACCCCAGGTTTTGAAGCTGACGTGTTATATAGACGACAGCTTGTGTCACATTAAAGGGGGGATACCCCAGTACAAAGGGTGGCACAGAGAGCCGTGCACTTCTATGGCCCTTGTCACATTCCGCGCGAATCTTACGGCACAGCTGCTCGAGAATCGCGCGGTATGTTTCCTTCCGGACATTGCGTCGAGCACGCTCACGCTCAGCAACATCACGGGCTGTAATCATAATTTTTATAAATAATATTCATTTCCCTGTGGCCCGCGGTGCATCATCTTTTACTATGGGTTGGCCTTCGGCCGTCACCTTCAAAACTGAGCTGGTGCCCGGACATCACCACGAGCCCCCATGGCCAAGTAGTCGTTGAGGGCCCTGTTCACAGAGTCTGAAATGTCGCTATAGTCCTGGTACTTTGGAGCTGTGTATGGGAAGAGCGTGTTTTGGGTCTCGATAGAGGTTGCAGGGGTCATGGAGATGATGGATGCCTTGTCGCCTTCTACACTAGCTTGCACATCAATCTGTGTACCCAGATACCGGTTGGTGTCATAGAAAAAGAACCGACTGTTGAACAGGCCAGCCCCTTGGTCAGTCATCACCTGGTTCACATAGACTGTGTCTACGGGGACCCACCCTGGCTCCTTGGCTTGGACTGCAGATATAATCAGAGCAATGACGTCACGTGGTACGGGCAAGGCGGTGTTTTCAAAGCTCTCCTGTGGCTTGGGTTTGGCAATCACCAGGTACAGCAGGGCTGCTGCCAGAATGAATATGACCACTCTGTCCATCTACTATCAGCGCGCTAAAAAAATTTTCAAAAAAAAGTAAAAATTATATGGCACTATTGGTGTACAGCGACAAGTGTCGGTACTGTCTTGAGACTCTCAGTTACATCAAGACACAGCCGTCCCTCTTGCAAATTCTCAGGTTCCACAACATTTCGACTCAAGGAGTCCCTACAAGCAAGATTACCCGTGTCCCTTCGCTGGTGACCAACGAAGGGAAGCTCTATGAGGGTGGTGACGTCAGAGAGTGGCTCGAATCCATGATACCAATGGACATTGTGTCATTCTCAGACTCCAAGTTCTCCCTGACCAACCTGGATGATATGGAGAGCACAAACTCAAACATGTTTGACCTTGATATGTATGGTATACCCCTGCAGCCACACGTCACACCAGATCTTAAAAAGAAAATTGAAAAAGGAGTAAATGACGCACTGGGTGATTACAAATAAAGCTCTCAGAACATAAACAACTAATGCACTTGAAGACGGTCCAGGCGAGTGCCGTACGGTCCGTTTTCGAAGTCCTTAAAGACATTATAAATGATGTCAATGTCTATTTTCGGGAGGATGGTGTGACTATCATAACCCTTGACACGGCTCGAGCCACACTGGTCCATATGCACTTGGGTGCAGAAAACTTTGAAGAGTACGAGTGCTCTTCGCATATTACGGCTGGTATCAACATAAACAACACCTACAAGCTACTCAAGTCGATGAGCAATAACGACACACTGACCATCAACATCACCAATACAGACTATATGGAGTTTGTGATTGAGAATGTGGCGAAAAAGTCGAATACGCGGTTCAACTTGAAGCTTTTGGACATTAATGAAGACTCTTTGGATGTCCCTGACATTCAGATGGATAGCATCACCACCATGCCCTCCATAGACTTTCAGCGCATCGTGCGAGACATGGGGAACCTAGCCTCCGAAATGTCCATCTTGCGCAAGGAGAATGTGCTGGAGCTGAGCTGCGTAGGAGACTTTGCCAGTCAGACAACCGTCATAGAGTACCCCGACAACGTCCAAGGAGTCATCGGGAACACATTCAGTCTCAAGTATATTAACCTCTTCACCAAGGCGACTGGTATGTGCAGCAGTGTCCAACTCATGCAGCACTCCAGTGACAATGACATGCCCATAATTTTCAGATATACAATTGCAAACTTGGGTGACATAAAGTTCTATCTCGCACCAAAGGTTGAGAATTAAAAAAAAAATAATAAAAAAACTTATGGAAGCTCGATACAATGATCGTATCAAAGAGTTTCAAGATGCAGGGGACGAGCAAGGTATGTATGAATACATGTTACAGTGCGTCCCCTTTATCAGGGAATATACGGAGGATGTGAAGGAGACTGTGTGTACAAACAGGGCAATGGCGGCACTCAAACTCACTTCACGCAAAGGACTCCAAAGAAATGATATTTATAAAAAATTTATGAAAACTGTAGAGGGTGAGACTGATGTCGAAAAGACCAATGTCCTTGGTAGGGCGTGTCCTTCGTGTGGCGACAAGTACTCGTGGACCCACGACGACATTGCCAGCGAGGATGTGTGCACAAGCTGTGGGGCTGTCGAGTATGTGCAGAATGACGAGCTCGGCTTCAAGGAGGAGCAAGAGATTGAAAAGAATGTAGTATATTCATACCGCAGAGAGAATCACTTTAACGAGTGGGTCTCACAGTTTCAAGCCAAAGAGTCTACAAGTGTGCCTCAAGAGATTATAGAGACTCTCCGTCAAGAATTTAAAAAACAAAAAATAAAAGAACTTTCTGAGATTACCCATGAAAAGGTGCGTGGCCTCCTCAAGAAATTAGGCAAAAATAAATACTACGAGCACGTCCCGTATATTACGACAATTCTGAACGGGATAAAGCCACCCACCATGCCCCAAGCTCTCGAGGACAAACTGCGTCTCATGTTTTTCCAAGTACAAAAACCGTTTGAAAAGCACCGCCCCGAGGGGCGCAAAAACTTTCTAAGCTACAGCTACATCCTCTACAAGTTCTGTGAACTCCTTGGAGAGGATGAATATCTCCCGTGCTTTCCTTTGCTCAAGTCAAAGGAGAAACTTTACAATCAAGATAAGATGTGGAAGGCGATTTGTGATGAACTCCAGTGGGAGTACATCAAGACCTAGAATCGAGGCCCGAAGGGGCTCATTTCCATTTACAGATGATGAAGTCACTGCGTGACTTCGACTTTAGAACCCTGGAGGCATTGGGGTCGTGTCGTCATAAAATGACACGCCTGGAATCATAGTGTCCATCATAGGGGCCTGGTCATCATCATACCCTGAGATGGTACGCAGCATGTAGATGAGGACAAGAATCAACAGAGCCGCCTGGAAGTACTTCATTTATAATTAACCTAGAGCTTTTTTAAAATAAAAATAAAAATTTCCACCACCAGTTTGGTGTAGTCCCTCTTGACCTTTCAGTTCAAATGAATGACCGGTCAATTGAGACGTGTCAAAGTTTTCCCTGGAGCGCGTGAATATCCATACAAGGATTATGAGCAAAAGAGCCCACGCAATCATATTATACTATAAGGTTTTTCACTTGCCTCCTGTTGGTGCCCCACTTGGGACTGCGTTGAAGTAGAAGTAGTAGTTTCCGACTGGCATTTGTGTACCCTTGCCACCCTTGTGGTGCTTGCGCATACCCTTGCGAGCCTTTTTGCCCATCTTGCGCACGCCCTTACCAGCCTTTTTAGCCAGAGACCGAGCACGTTTCAACAATTTATTAAGACCGTCTTTGTACTTTTGGATCGTACCAGCCCTGCGAATGGAATTAATCTCCTTCTGGTACTGCGCAGCCAGCTTTTTATTGCCTTTGCTACCTGCACGAGTCATCTTTGCCTGGTACATGGCAACCAGGTCATTCTGGTCCTTCGCCTTCTGAGCCGCCTTCAGACGCTCCCTGAGGTTGTGAAGTTTTTTCTGGACAGCCTTTCCTGGCTTGAACATACTGTCCCGCCGCTTGGTCACAAGCCACAGGATATATACTAAGAGGGCAATGACTAGAAGATGCACCCACATTATAATTATCCACGATTTATTTTTTGTTAAACACTTGCCTGGCCTGAAACTATATGAAATTCTCGTTTAAGTTCCTCTATGGAACTGTAGTACCTTCCCAGGTCCTTTTTGAACCGAGCATCTTGTGGCGCGCTCGTCTTGACAATCCACGCAAGGTTCGCCTTGCTATACTTGGTCCTCTTCTGATTCTCGGTGGGCTTCCTGGGTGTCACCTTTTTCGTCTTTTTGGGAGTGTCAGGGATCCTATTCACAAAGGACAAAGCCTGCATCACCGTGTCTGCCAAGTCATCCTTTTTCTTGTGCTTGTCAAAGAAAGCCACCCAGTCTGAATTGGTTGTAGTCGCGAGCAGGAATGCCCTGGCTCTATCAACCGATGCCTTTTTCCGACGGTTGTACTGCGCCCTGCCTGCACCCACCACATCCGGAATCTTGTGACGAGCGTCATATATAATAACCTCCTTCTCGTTAATTATAAAGTATGCGTGAAGGAAGTTTTCCACAGACTTTATACCCTTGTTGCGGTCTGGCTGCTTTTCAATAAGCACTGTTGTCGCCTCAAGCACCCACCGCCTATCACGCAGGTGCCTAAAGAAACAGGGGTACAAGCCATCAGAATGCATGGGCGGAACACCAGCAACCTCCCACTGGTGGATGCGCTTCGTTTGAGGATCAATCAAACACATTGCAAGGTTCTTAATTCCGACATCAATACTTAAAAGCATTCTTGTAAGACATAGTATCATTTCTTTATGGGAGGAACACATTGCTGGTGGTGTGTTCACCCGTTCCAGGGTCAAATACTTCACATGCCCATAAAGTACGATGACAAGCTCAAAAAGTACACCACTATGGGTGAGTTTTGCAACTGGTCATGTATGAAGGCGTATGCACACGACATAAACACCCCAAAGAGCTATGAGTACCAAGCCTTCATCTCCATGATGTGTATGCAGACGCACGGCAAGTACCAGAGTATACGAAAAGCCCCAAAGCGCCAAGCACTCAAGATGTTTGGCGGGAGCCTCACTATTGAAGAGTTTAGAAGCACCTGTAACACTGACCACCCAGTCCGACTACCAAACGAGACATTTATGCAAATTACAGAAAGGACAACCAAGGAGACTGCCGCAGCCCCTGCTGCTGTCGAGTCTCTCAAACTCAAGCGAGACAAGCCACTCCAAAGAGCCGCCAGCAAACTCGAACAAGCCCTAGGAATCAAGGCAAAGTGACCCTCCCAGCGAGCCGCGAAGCGGGTCATTTCCTACTGCTCAGAACTCCAGTGTATTGTCAAACATATTCTGCACATCGATGGGTGTGTTGGGGTTTTGGGCGCTTGGGGGTCCGAGTGCAAGGACACGCGCCTCTTTCAAGTCATCGAAATTATACACTGGCTTGTCAACAAGTGAGGGTGTTGTGACATTTGTGGGCACGGGGCCAAAAGGCATCATGACACGAGTCTTGGCAAGCAGGCTTGGAGTCGCCTTGACTGGCGCCTTGAGATTGTCTTTCATGTCAGGGAAAACCATCACAGGCTCTGCAGATAAAGGGTAGTACTGTGCAGGGTTCAGTATAGACTTGAAGTTAATATCAAAACTCATTGATTTTGTGTAGTTACTTGTACGCTTGATAATAGCCCAGGCAAGGATGAGCCCAAGTACAAGTGCAAGTAAGTACATCTACTTAAATCCAAGATAATGTTTTTGTTTCTGGGTTGGTCTGGATTTTGGAACTTCTGGAGAGGTGCTCCGGACCCACACCTCCCCAATGTGTGCCCTCCACTGTACCCTGTGCCGCTCCATCATCTTGCGACACAGTACACACGGCAAGGAAATACCCGCCTCCCCATCCTTACGCACACGCCGTATCAACAAGTCTCCAAGCTTCCGATGGACCCACTCCCCAAACTTGTGAGAGCGAACACCATACTGACGACTTTTTCTCAATAAATTCTTTATAAGTTTTCTTTCCGCACAACACATACAGTCATTGCCGACAGGCCCATACGGGACACTGACGACGACTCCCTTCACAGAGAATCATCATGATACTTATACCTAGAAGCTCCCTTTTAAGCTCGAAGGCGAAGCCTTCATATTCATGTATATCACATCGGGCCTAAGGCCCGACGGTCTTCAGCCCCCTCTGAACCAGGTACTCATTGAGAGTCTTGGGTTGGTGTGAAGAGTAAACCTCCGTTCAACATAAGGAGCGCATTGTATAGCAAAAACACAGCGACATTGGGCACAACATCAAGGGGGGTCTTCCGGAGTATCCACAGAGGTATCAAGTGCATGACTATGATGAAGCTTCTAGGCATGAGTGCAGACCCTATAAAGGCGGCTATGGCAGATGTGAGGGGTGAAAAGGGGAGCCAGCCCACCCTCCACAGGGCCGTCATGACAAAGACCCAGTAGCTGTATATTTTCCAAATAGGAAGCACCATTATTCTTTTCACAGAAAATTCCAGTGATGTCCCTATTCGAGTCACATAGTGACTCTTTATCATGCCTTCGGTTGTGCAATGAGCCGAAGGCTCATTGGGTCATGTCCCCCCCAGTGGTCCAGAGCCAGTGTGCAATTCAAAAAAAAATGGAAAAGTCCAAGTGGCGCACTCAGGCTCGTGACAAGCTCAGCAAGATTGTGCCCGAGCGGCCCTACGGGAAGAATATCGAAAAGGCCCTCTTTACTTGGTGTGTCGAGGACTACAAGACCAAGTTCCCCCCAAAGCCGCCCAAGAATTTCGAGGACCCTTACGTGGCCCCTGGGGATCTCATATCGTGGGACAACAAGGAGTTCTGCAAGTGGTACTGGCAGAAGCTTTGCCACATATGCGCGGAGCTCAAGCGGGACAAGGACCCGCGGGTAGCCCTCGACATGAGCATAGAGGGTGACAGGGTCAGTGTCAAGTTCAAGTATGTCCCACAGCTTCAGTACAGGTTGATGCACACCAAGGAGTTGAAGAGTATGGACTTGCCATACCTCACCCCTGACAAGATGTGGCCGAATGGGCCATATTCCAAGGCGCTCTTCGAACACAAGAGGAAAGAGTTGGCCAGGGAGGATGCAAGAAAGAATGACGAGGGCTACGAGGGTATCTTCGTGTGCCGCAAGTGCAAGGGGCGCAAGATTCACTACTACCAGTTGCAAATTCGGAGTGCAGATGAGCCCATGGTACGTTCTAGTGTGTTTATGTTTTTTGAATATGTTTCAAGTCACTGACTCTCTGTTTAGACTACATTCTTCACGTGTATGAGCTGCGGCTGCAAATGGAAGGGCTAAGAGAATGTGTCTGAGTTTGAGTATATCTGTGTATATAAGGTTTAATGAATCTGACTTGAGTAACTTCCATCGTCGCTTGCCACTTTCACTCTGTTTAAGTCTAGTCTCTAGGCTTGTTACCCTACCTTTACCGGCTTCTGAAATCTTCAATTTTATATCAGGGTTTTTGTCAAATAATTCTTTAATACTTTTTGATATTTTATTTTTTGTTTCTTGACTTGTACCTCTTTCTCGCCTTTCAGCTTTTAGCTGTTGACCTTTTTCAGACCACATTTTTAAAGACTTTATAGATATATTATTTTTTGTCTCATCATTGTGTGTACCTGTTCCGCCACCTTCCCTAAGGTTATATCCATATGGATGCAAAGTATTATACTCAATTATATATTTCTCCTCCATTTCATCAAGTTTAGAGTTTTCACACTCATGCAAACATTTAAACGTAAAGTATTCTTTACCATATTTTTGTATTGAATTGTAAAGTCGTGTACACTTTGAACTACAATTCTTGGAAAAATGTTCACTAATTCTCACGTTTAATGTTCTACGTGTCTGGCCTATATATTTCATTCCTGTTAAAGTATTTTCTATGCAGTATATGACACCCATATGTGACATCATATATTTATGTCTTTAATAAATACATTGAGTAGTTTTCCCAACAAACACAGGCCATCCAACAGTCATTACAGTGTTGAAATGAGTATCCACACTTTTTGTCATGTACCGTTCAGTTATCGTCTCGCTATGGTGAACCCCAAACGTCTTGGACCCTGCCAAGTGTCTCCACTCGTGCGTCACTGGGTTGAATGGAATTACAGCGCGAGACACCTCTGAATAAAAGTGGTCATAGCTCCAGAATTCATAATACAAGAGAGTTTTATTTTGAATAAAATATTTAAAAACTTCTTTTCCATATGGGTGAGGAGAAAAGTCTCTCCACGAAGGGTCTAGTTTACGTGGGGGGAACCCTAGAGCTCTCCGAGTATCAATGTCTGCATGGTTGGCAATACGTTCAAGTAAATTTTCCATGAATTTATTTTAAATTTATTTTTATTTTTAAATAGTGTATATCTTACGGGCTCCACGGAGCACAGTTCGGCACACGGGGCACTTGCCTCTATCTCTTGGGTTTATTTTAAGTGAACACTCTTCACATATGACGTGACCACATGGGTCCATGAAGAGATTCACCCCCTTGTCAGTGCAGATAGGGCACATGTACTGTGCATACTCCTCGGCGTGTGTATCCTCCAGTATTTTCTTCATCTCATTCACAATTGCCTTTTTCTTTGCACACTCTGCAAGGTGCTCAGAGAGTCGCTCCTCAATCTCTTCCGACTCGATGACGGACAAGAGCTTGGTCCGGAGAATCTCATCATCCACACGCTCTGAAATCAGACGGGCAATATACGTCTTTTTGTTTATAGACTCTACATTTTTCTTATACATACTGTACTCTTGAACAGCCTGACGATACTTGAGCTTAAATTCAGAAAGAATTTTTTGAAAATTGTTCCAGGATTCATCAAGCTCGACAGGGGTTTCAGGTATCTCAAGTTCTGGTATCTCAGTCTCAATATTTGCACTAGCCACTGCAGCCTGAAGTGTCGCCTCCAGAAGATACATACTAGGGTCTATAAAGGAGTACTCCATACTAAAACTTTTTTTATAAATTTTAATTGATAGTGCGCGAAAACAGTTAAATAAAAATTAGGAATAGCTCTCAATGGGAGATCTCGTCGAAGTTTGGACTGATATTGGTCAGAAGAAACCCAAGCCACTCCTTGCGCGTATAGTCTCATGCACGAATAAGCACAAGACGATCCAGTACCTGAGTCCTACAGAAGACTACATCAAGGGAAGGCCCATCTACAAGTATGAGGATGAGACGTATGACATTGGTGAGGATAGCATCTACAAGTACCACACACACTCTACCGAGTATGACTTGGGCTACCACGAGGTTCCAGAGGGGTACATCAAGGAGGATTCGGACATTGACTATATTCCTTCAGACCCAGAGGAGGATTGTGATGACGACGACTCAGTCGCAGAGAGTGACGAAGAGTGTGACGATTATGAAGAGGATGATTATTATGATGATGAGGATGAATGACTCCTGCGAAGCCCGTCAATACCTGGATTAATTTCTAAACAATTTATATGAAGTTTACAACTTTGATACTCACCTTTTTGGTGTTTTATCTTGTGTTGACCTACAGACCATCTTATGCGGAGGGTGATACCCAACAGGAGCGCGTCAACAAGTCCCTGGACACTCTGAAGAGCCGGTCACAGGACTGGGTTGGGTCCACTGTGTCCACCCTTCGTGCACTGTACGACTCAGTGACCCAGATGGGGCGAAAGATGACAGAGCCAAAGACGAGCAACTTTGTTGCGGGGTGCGGGTGCGGAGTGTGACCACAGACACCTCAAGAGACAGACAGACGACGAGTCACTTCGCGACTCGAGTTAAAGAAAAGACTCTAGTTTACAATGCGCCAATAGCACAACAGTTAGTGCATCGGTCTTATGAGCCGACGACCCGGGGGCGGCACCCGGTTGGCGCAAACACTGGACATCATCTATCTTGAGTCACTGCGTGACTCAGTCTCTACCACTTGGAAGGCTTTGCCCTTGGGCGATTCTTGAGCTTGGGCATCTCCCTTGGCTTGTCGCGGTTCTGGTTCTTCTTGTTGAGAAAGTGGTCACTGAGGTACATCCCGTCGTTCAGGCACATCTCGATATCCTCTTCGTGGATATCGTGGGCCTTTAACACCCTTGCAGTCTTCTGGATCTCCTTGAACTCGTACATAGCGTAGTGTGCACTGGCTTCCTTGACTGCTGGGTGCTTCAGCACCTGTGCCCTATTATGGAAGCGCTCACACTCTGCGTCTATGTACTCCCCCACCACAGCATCCACCTTGTGGTTCCAAGCCTCCTCCTCCCACTCGGCCGACTTTTTGTAGTACCCCTTAAAGTACACTGGGCGCCGGCACATAGGGCAGCCCGTCCCGGTGCCCTTCATGACCCACTGCTTGACACACCCGTGGCAGAACGCATGACCGCACACCAGCTTCAAGCCAGAGCACGACTCGTAGCACACTGCACACTCCATTTTTTTTGAACAGCCAGGGGTTCAGGGACCACTGGGAGGAACATCGCCCATGTCAAAAAGAATACATAAATATATATAAATGCTTGTTGCACCTCCACCAGTCAAGCCCGTCATCAGACAAGAAACACGACAAAAGCCAAGAAAGTATTACACCATACACGAAAATGCAAATAACGTCCTTGCATTTCAAGGTATGCTCGCCAGCGACAAGACGACAGTCCTTGGGTTTGTAAAGGAGAATGACGCCATCCGGTTTGGTCGCATGGTTGAAAAGCACTACATGGTCCACAAGGAGTGGCCAGAGATGATTTTGGGCGGGAGTGTGAAGATTTATGCCGGGCCACAGGAAGATAAGGGGGATGAGTTACGCTTCCTGCACGCGGTGGAGTGGTCTCCCGAAGATATTTCGCTCTTTTGCGCTGCTCGATACATGGACATTATGCACATCGACCGGCTTATAGACAATGATACGGGGTTTAATATAAATGGTTCAAAGATGATTATGGAGGGTTCCCAGGAGTTTTACATTGAAGCGTGCGAACGCCTGTTTTCTCTCATCAACCCAACATTCACCTATCTGGATGAAGAGTCTTAGCGGCTCACAGTCAAACCCTGGATGGGTGGTGTAGGCATGCTGGGAACCCACGCCTTGCACTGAAACACACCACGGGCATAGGCGGCACACAGCACAAAGTGCACGTGAGGCCAATCCAGCGCCTCCATAGTTGTCATCTTGACCCCCATGGGGTTGGTATTCATCTCAGCCACGACATTCTGGGCTGCAGATGGGTCGCCTTTCGACTGCGCCTCATCTGTAATCTTCTTCAGCCACACGACATGCTCCTTCACAGAAGGGTTGAACGCCTTGAGGAAACGTGTCGTAATTGACTCGGGTACTGGTGCTGCAGGTGCCATACTCTATTCTACCACGAAGTTTTTAAGTCAGGGTCATTCCTCAAATATAGACGTGTAAAACCCGCCAGACTGCAAGACTATGTGCCCTGTGAAGAATAGACCAAACATCTTCAGGAAGCCAACAATGACATCAACAGGCTTGCGCTCCCCACGATCCACTGCAATCATGATGGCTGGGATGGCGTTCAAAAAGGCAAACACAGTGCCCTCAAACAAGAGCTGACTCGAGGTCACATAGTCAAAGTCCCTGACGGACAAAGCCAGACCCAATATGACCAGAGCGATGATACCAAATATGATGAGACTTGGACGGGAGGTTAACACTTTCTTTTCCTTCTGAATCTTTCCATCTACAGTGGCGGCATTGACGGATACCTGGTTCCCCCCTGAAAACTCCATAACCACGTGGAACAGTGAGAATACCAAAAAGCTCATAAACATGATGCTTGTGAGCCGAAGGCCTGGGACGCCCCTGACACCCCCCACAAAGCCAAAGGCGACAGCCGCCATGACACCCACCAAAACCATCTCACCCAAAAACTTTCGAGGGCTTTTAGTTATAAAGGGTGTGTATGCGTTGATAAAGCTGAGTATGAAAAGCAAAAGGGCCACAGTCATTTTGGCCCCAAGGATACTTGTCTCGAACAGACTCATACTTTTTTCCAAGAATTTATTATATGTCAGGAGCTGTCCAAACACAAGGCTCTTGCTGGTTCTATGGGATCCTCAATGAGCTCATATTGTCCTATGATATAGGTAGGCTTCTGTACAAACACATAGACATTGAGTTTAAAAAGATGACCCCCGATGAGCGTGAGTTTTTCCTGAGCTCTGTCAAAGCTCCTTGTCCATTGGGAATAAATTTTAAAAGAATTTATTTTTATAAATTCTTGGATCAATACTTTTGTACAAGTGGACCAGGGCAGTACCTGAAAAAGGCGGGTCGGTCACTGAGTCTGGTGGGCAAGGTGACGAGTGCTGGCAGTACTATGCGTCGTGTCACCAAAGGGTCATACCCCAATGAGGAGCTCCCGCGGGTCCTTCGGACCCTGGGCATATCGTGCGACTACATAAAGGACCCTCTGAAGGTGCCAAAGTCTATGAATTCACAGCTTTGCGCAGTGGCCCCAGGTCCCCGTGGGTGGTTCCCACTCACGGAAAAGATTTACCAGTTTATAGGAGATGGGAGGTACCGGCTCGCAGCCGCCTCCATAGCCATACGAAACAAAAACAAGGAGGGACTTCACTCAGGTCATGCCCTTACAGTAACTGTGGATTCCGCGGGGAATGGGGTTCTTTTTGACTCTGCTTCTGGGAAACGTCTCATCGTCAACTGGCTCAAGCCTGAAAGGCTCAAGCACATTATTGATACTCAAATAGCCCCTGAGTTTTATGGTACATTTTACAAGGATGGCAAGGTGACCATCACCGACTATGGGTTTTCTCACTTTCTCTATGTGAAAAAGGCGGCAATCAAGGGTGTGGCCCCTGCGTGTCGGCTCAACCGGATGCGCAAGACACCTGGGCGCAACATGAGTTACGTGTACCTCCCATTCTTCAAGACGGCAGCCTCGCTCAGGGATAGACTAAACCACAATGTCAAGGCTGGCTTCATACTCCCCGTGAATAGACAAAAAATTCTAAGAAAATTCTTGGAAAAAAAGAAAGAGAGTCCAAAAATCAAGGGGAACCTGAGTGTGGTCCGTGGGGTCATAGAGTCAAACATGAGTAGACAAAGTATCGAAAGATATCTTAACAAACACTTTACATTCTCCCCAAGAAACAAACTTGAAGTAAACAAATTTTTAGAAAATAAATTTAAAATAAATTCTTTGGCCAAAGCCAAGGGGTCTGTCAACCGACTGAAGACTATCAAGGCTCGTAAAGAGTACCTGAAACAGAGTACACTTACGGGGATAAACAGGGCCAACCTGAAAAAGTACATAGTCATGAAGAATGAGCAGCAACGCGAGTTAAAACGTCGCTCACCAACACAGAAGGCGAGATGATATTGTCACTGCGTGACAACGACTTAAAAAAGGCGGCCAAGAGATAGATACAATGGATGCAATCTCTGCTGTTGTTGAGCTGGCCAAGGAGCGCAATGAGCTGTCTGACCTCGTAGAGGAGTACGAGGACCAGTTTGAGGAGCTGGTGGGCAAGACGGTGTCCATCGCCGTCAAGTCATCCAAGAAGAAGACTGTCTACGTAGAGGCTATTGTAGATGAGTTTGTGTCAGGGGAGGGCTGGGTAGCACACGGCATCGAGACGGATGAGGTGTACGAGCTGGACTTTCTGGACTTTGCACGGGGTGATGCCTATGTTGTAAGCAAGCGCGTCACCTTTGAGGATCAGTGAGCGCCTTTTTCTTTGACTTCAGAACACGAAGGCTTCGCCTTCAAATATAAAATATTTATAAAAATTAATGGAATATAGTGTCGCCGGTCTTGCCGAGAATCGCATGATGTTCCCTCAGACCACCAAGGTGACCATCCTGCTCTTTATCGTGACTATGCTCGTCTCACGAAGTGTCTCAGTGACTCTGATGGTTGCGTTTACCCACTGGTTCGCAAGCAAGTACATGTTCCCAGAGAGGTGCTCAAGCTACAGTTAAAAAAGGGGAACTATGAAACAGTAAGACAAAAACACAATGGAGTTTGAAAACCGTATCATTGACCTGTGCTTCGCTCAGGAGTACTGGGTCTTTGGAGGTTATGTCCGCGACGTAATGGTTCGCGGACTCAAGGACTATCAAGATATTGATATTCTAGTTCCCAGATCGCGTCACACATCTGTGGACTACTTCATCAATACCCTGAGCGCCCTGTACCCCATCGAGGTTCTGCAAAGCAAGGACTTTTCCGAGTCAAACTATGCCGTCATGTCCCCTCGTCTCCAGAAGAATATCAAGATTCTTGTCAACAAGAGTCTTATTCTGGACATGTGTCTGTATGATGGGGAGATGGCACAGTGGTGTAATGACCACACGGCAGACTTGAGCTGTAACCTGTTTTTCACGTCTCGGTCCACCCCACTGGGTCTTAGGTACATTCCGCAAAAGTACAAGTATGTTGCGGCACCCACCAGGAAGCTCATCAGCATGACCCGTGCAGGCTTTTTCGAGGTTATTTTCGAGGCGGCTCTTGTCAATAACTCGGGGAAGAAGGAGTTTCAGAAGGTGTTGCGGGTGCTTGATCGCACACGCAAGATGGTGGCGAATGACTGGTACCTCTTGTCAAACGCGTTGACCCCAGAGGGCCGGCAGATTGTGAATATGGAGGCGACAGTAGAGGATCGGACGAGAATCTATACGATCTTGGACGAGATTCACGATATTCAGGATGAGAATCGAGTCGATGCGACAGGGCTCCCAGACAACCTCAAGGATCAGGTGAGGAAAAATTTGTTTTGATATTATAATGAATAACCAGTACAAGTCGGTGAATGACCAGCTGAAGGCGGCTATTGCGGCGGCGAACAATCTGTTGAAGAAACAGAACCAACAAGTAAACACGGCAACAGTGGCGGCAAACTC
>Ga0164296_1000241_pt1 | contig 69304 bp, 59 predicted proteins | sample GEODES057metaG_FD_113533 | JGI IMG/M metagenome (GOLD analysis project Ga0164296, IMG submission 113533) | Dystrophic lake water microbial communities from Trout Bog Lake, Wisconsin, USA - GEODES057 metaG | ecosystem: Environmental > Aquatic > Freshwater > Lake | place: USA: Trout Bog Lake...
GCCTTGCTGCTGGAATAGGCGGCCTGGATCAGGTGGCCCTGCAAGGCCAGATTGCTGACCGTATTGACGATATTGCCGCGCGTCGCGCGCAAATGCGGCAGCGCGGCGCGGCAGGCGATCATCGTGCCGCGCACGTTGACGGCATAGGTGCGGTCCCACAGCGCGGTCGCCATGGTTTCGATATCGGCATCGTGCCGCGCAATTTCGGGCCCGAGCAAAGCGGCATTGTTGTGCAGCACGTCGATGCGGCCGAAATGCGCGTGGGTCGTCGCGATCATCGCTTCGATGCTGGCTTCGTGCTCCAGATCGAGCGCGATGGCGATCGCGTCGGGGATGGTGTCGGCCAGCGCCTGGGCGCGGTCATGCGCGATGTCGGCAATCGCCACCAGCCCGCCGCGCGCGGCGATCAGGTGCGCGGTTGCGGAGCCGATCCCGCCGGCGCCGCCGGTGATGATCGCAACCTTTCCGTCCATCCGGATGGCATCATGGGCCATGGCCGTGTTTCTCCCGTTGCGTGTTGTGCCGGGGGTGTTACGCATCGCCGGAGGAAACGGAAGGAGGCACTTTTTTGTGCCCGGGGGAGCGTGCAGGGGTGTGATCGACCCGTCGACATTTCCGCCACATCTGCGCGCCGGGCTGGCTGCGCTGGCGGCCGATATGGCGGCGCACGGCATCCGCCGCGATGATCCGGCGCGCGCGGTGATGGCTATGCTGGGCGACCGCTGGACCGCGCTGATTTTGCAGGTGCTGATGATCGGCGAATGGCGCCATGCCGATCTGAAGCGGGCGCTGTCGCGGCTGTCGGCGGAACAGGCGATTTCGCAGCGCGTGCTGACGCTGAAACTGCGCGCACTCGAACGCGACGGATTTGTTTCGCGGCTGGTCACCGTCGATGTACCGCCGCGCGTGTCCTATCGGTTGACCGATGCAGGGCGCGAACTCGCGGCGCAGGGCCGCGCGATGATCGACTGGGTCAACGCGCGCGCCGATGCGATCGCGGCGGCGCGCGCTTCGTTTGACGCGGGTTACGCCTGACCGCGCAAGGTCGGGTGATTGTGCTGGAACTGCACGGCAATGGCATCGTGGTGCGGGTCGGAAATCGGCACCACGCTGCTGTCGGCAGGGCGGTCCTGCCCGGCGAACAGCGCAAGCTGTTCAACCACCCAGCGCAGCGCGCGGTCGTTGTTGTTGGAAATGTGCCATTGCACCGCCTCGCGGATCGGCGGAATGTCGAACGGCACTTCGCGCATCACCAGCGGCATCATCTGCACCACCTGTTGCGCCAGCCGCCGGTGCATCGTCGCAATGCGACGGGTGCCCAGCACCAGGCCGGCCTGCGACAGGAATGTCGGCGCGACCACTTCGATCCGGCGCTGGGTCTTTTGCCGGCGCACGAACCAGTCATCGAACGCCGGGGTGCGGCTGCGACCAAAGCGCGCGGTGACATGGCCCAGCGCGAAATATTTGTCGCGGGTCATTTCGCCCTGCATCGCCGGGTTGGCGGCATCGCCGACCACGACGTAATCATCCGCGAACAGGAACTGGCTCGGGTGGTCCGAACTGATCGCATAATCGATCGTCAGCAGCAGATCGATCTGGCCGCGTTCGAGCAGATCAACCGGGGTCGAACCCATCGGCATGACTTCGAACCGCATCTGCGGCGCCGCCTCGGCCAGCGCGGCAAAGGCGCCGGTCAGCAGCACCTGGGTCGAATAGTCGCTGGCCATGATGCGGATCTGGCGATCGCTGGTGGCGGGGTCGAAATCGGGCGCGATCGCGATGGTGGTGCGGATCTGTTCGAGCACCGCGCGCACCGGCTCGATCAGTTCTTCGGCGCGCGCGGTCAGCACCATGGTGCGGCCCTTGACCACCAGCAGTTCGTCGCCGAAATAGTCGCGTAGCCGACCCAGCGCGCTCGAGGTGGCCGATTGCGACAGACACAGTCGGTCTGCCGCAAGGCTGACACTCTTTTCCGCCAGCAGCACGTCCAGTGCCACCAGCAGGTTCAGGTCCAGACGCTGAAACCGCATGGCATGCTCTCCCGCGCGCGATGTTACAGCGTGGCGAGCGCGCTGGCCACCAGCGATTGCAGATCGCCATCGTGGGCAAAGCCGGCGGTGTGCGCAGCGGGCGTGGCCAGCGGCGGCTGTGCGGCAAACGCGGCCTCGAGCGCGGCATCGGGGGCATAGGACACCAGGCCGGGGGCAGCACCGGTCTGGCGCGCGATTTCGGCGGCGAGGTCGCCCATCGTCACGCGCAGCGCGGGCAGGGTGACCGCGCGGCCGGGGGGCAGCAGCGCCGCATCGATGGTCAGCGCATGGACAAAATTGGCGGCAACCCGGCCCAGCGATTGCGCCCAGATCGTGCCCGCCGCCGATACCGGGCAGGTGAACCGCTCGCCAGCCTTCTGCGCGTGAAACAGATCGGACATGAATGCCGATTTCATCCCCGATGGCCCCTTGGGCCGCGCCAGGATGCCGGGCAGGCGCAAGGTTACGCCTTCGATCGCGCCGCGATTGTGGAACAGCGCGACGGCGTGCTCCATCATCGCCTTGTGCCCGCCATAGATCAGTTTGGGGCTGAGCGGGGTGCTGTCGTCGACATGGTCGGGCAGCGGATCGCCAAACACCGCGATCGAACTGGCATAGACCACGCGCGGCCGATTGCCGAAGGCGGCGGCTTCGAGCAGCAGATCGTACATCGCGTCAAGATTGATCCGGCGCGAGGCGGCCGGATCGGCTTCGGCCGCACCGCCCGGTACGGTGGCCAGATGGATCACCCCGGCCACCCCGTTGCCCAGCGCCTGCGCGCGCAGGGCCGGGTCGGCCAGATCGCCCGCCAGCACCCGTGCACCGGCCGGGATGCCATCGACATGCGCATCGATTGCCACCACATCGTGCCCCGCCTCGAGCAGCAAGGCCGTAATGCGACGGCCGACAAACCCGCCCGCGCCGGTGATCAGAATCGTCATTGCGCACCTTTGGATCGAGAAAAAGCCGAGCGATAAAAGCGCAGACAGGGGCACCGGCGCGCGCCGATGCCCCCGCGCGAAAGTCAGTCGGTCACAGCCGGATCGACAGCCGAACCCCGTAATAGCGATGCGAATCGCGTGCCGGCTGGCCAATCACCGCATTGGCGGTACCGGCAAACGGCGCCGAGAAGAAATCTTCCATGTTGGCGTTGTAGAAATGGTTGGTCAGGTTGTTGACGAAGAACGTCAAAGTAGCCTGCTCGTCCTTGGTCTGGAACCCGAGGTTGAGATCAACCAGCGCAAATCCGCCCTGGAAGGTTTCGGGATTCTGGTCAGCCTGGAAATTGGCCGAAGACCGGTACGACAGGTTGCCGCCGAGCAGCAGGTTCAGCTTGTCGAGCGGCACGGTCTGGGTCACGCTGCCGGTGAACTTGAACTTGGGGCTGTCGGGCATCGCCACCCCGGTCAGGTTCTGCACGCCGCCGACGCAGCCCTGCGCGCTGGTTTGCAATGGTGCGCAGGGCGCGCCGGCAAAGTTTTTGAACACCGCGTCGATATAGGCCGCCGACAGCATTATCCGCGTATTGGCCTTGGCATAAGTCACGTCGGCTTCGATGCCCTGGGTCCGCGCACCGGCGTTTTCCAGAAACAGCAGACCGGCCAGATTGCCCGGAATGTTGTTGTTGAAAATCTGCACCTGATAATTCCGGTAATTGGTATGGAACGCCGCCAGGTCGAGCATCAGATGGTGATCGAGCAGTTGCGCCTTTACCCCGGTTTCAAAGCTGTCGATCGTTTCGCCCTTGGTCGGCGCGGTTTGCAAGGCGTCGGCCGCGCTCGGCGCGGATTGCAGCGAACTGAAATTCCAGTTGGTGTTGAAGGCCGCCGGTTTGTAACCGCGCGTGTACGACGAATAGATCATCACGTCGCGATCGGGATGATACTGCGCCGCAAAATCCCCGACCAGCGTTGATGAACTGCTCGCCAGATACCATTCGCACTGCGACGGCACCACCGCGTTGCCCGCGCCGCAGCCCTGGAATTCGCCCAGCGCCGGGTTAAACAATTGCGACTTGTCCCACGAAATTTCGTCATGGTTCCAGCGCAGCCCGCCGATCACCGAAAACTCGTCGGACAATTTCCCGGTGACCCGGCCATAGGCCGCATACGTCTTGGTGGTCGAAATGTTGATCGCGCTGGACGGCGCGCCCACAAACGCGCGCAAGGCAAAGGCGTTGGTCGTGCTGTCGGAATAGAACGCGCCGAGCAAGGCGCTGAGCGGCCGGTTGGCATCGGTCGCCAGTTTGAACTCCTGCGTGGTCTGCTTGACGTAGCCGGTGCTCGATTGTTGATCGTTGAACGGCGGTGCGTGCCCGCCGGTCAGGAAATTGAAGAAATAGATCTGCGTTTCAAACAGATCCTGCGACTGGTATTGCTGTTCGCGGAAATAGCTGGACGTCGAGCTGAGCGTGGTGCTGCCAAGCCGATAGTTGAGCACCAGCGAGGCATCCTTGTCCTCGTAGCGCGAGGTCATGTCGACCGGCGAGCTGTACGTCGTGTTGCCATAGACCAGCGGCGTGTTGCCATAAAGCAGGGTCTGGCTGAGCAGCGGCACACCCAGCAGCGACGCGCCCGGGGTCAGATACTGGAATGTGAAGTTTTCCCCGCGCGACGGGCTCAGCGCATAGTGCCCGGTCAGCGTCGCGTCGAAATCGACCGAGGGCTGCCATTTCAGCTTGCCGCGCAAGGCATAGTTTTCGGCATGGCTTTTGACACCAAGCTGGGTGTTGGTCACCGGATAGGGCGTATCGGCATAAGTCCCGGCAAAGCTGTACAGCAGCGTATCGGTGATCGGGCCCGAGGCGCGCGCGCTGACCCGGCGTTCGTTGTCGGTGGTGAACACGCTGTCGAGCGCAAAGCGCGGCACGGCGGTCGGCCCGAAAGTGACGAAGTTGATTTCACCGGCAGAAGCGGTGCGCCCGCCCAGCGTCGCCTGCGGGCCCTTGAGCACTTCGATCTGCGACACATCGGCGATGTTGTTGGCGGCAAAGCTGTCGGCCGGAACCGGCACGCCGTCGATCTGGATATTGACACCCGAGGTCAGCCCGATCGTGCCTTCGTTGGCGTTGGTTGAAATGCCGCGCATGCCGTAGGGCACGCGCCCGTTGAAGGTGCCCTTGATCTCGACCGAAGGGACCACCCGGTTGATGTCGGACAGATCGGTGACATGCTCTTGCGCGACGGCGGTCGCGCTCAGCACGCTGGCGGCGACAGGAATGTCCTGCAGCTTTTCCGGGCGCTTTTGCGCGGTGACGATGATTTCGGCGGTGTCCTTGGGCGCCGGTGCCGCATCGGCGGCCAGTGCCGCCTGATTGCCGATGGCCAGCGCGACCAGCGAAACCGAAAGGGCCGCGCCGCGGCGCAGTGCTTTGTTCATAAATCCTCCCCAGGATAACCCATGACCGGGCCTGCAAAATTCAAATGAGCGCCAGACAGGCGTCCCGACTGTCCGCGTAGGCGCAATCGGCGCCAAGCTCACACCGATTGTGTCGATAGGCATCTATTCACGGTTCGGATTTGCGCTTTGATCCGGCCAGCGTCAGTCAGGCGCCATGGACCGGGAGAACATCAGCAGCGTCGCATCGGCGCTTGTCGTGGGGGGCGGGATTGGCGGCATGGCGGCCGCGATCGCGCTGGCGGAACGCGGCGTGGCGGTCGGGATCATCGATCTTGATCCCGAATGGCGCGTCTATGGCGCGGGGATCACGATCACCGGGCCGACTTTGCGCGCCTATCGCCGGCTGGGTCTGCTCGATGCGATCAAGGCGCAGGGCGCGATCACCACCAGGACGCGGCTGTTCCGGTTTGACGGGGTGCATCTGCACGATCTCGACGAGCCGGTGATCGAGGAAGGGCTGCCGGCAACCGGCGGGATCATGCGCCCGGTGCTGCACCGCATCATGCAGGAACGCGTGCGCGCGCTCGCCATGCCGGTGCGGCTGGGGCTGACCGTCAGCGCGCTCGACAACACCGGCAACGGCGTCGATGTGGCCTTTTCGGACGGCAGCCGGGGGCACTATGACCTGGTGATCGGCGCGGACAGCGTCGCTTCGCGGGTACGCGATCTGGCTTTTCCGCACATGGGTCCGCCGCTGCCGACCGGGCAGGGCTGCTGGCGCATTTCGATCGCGCGGCCACCGGGGCTCGAGGCGGGGGAATTTTACCTTGGCCATGCCAACCCTTGCGGAATTACGCCGTGCGCGCCCGACAGCGTCTACATGTGGATGCTGACGCCGCACGTCGAACGCGAACGGTTCATGGACGATGCCGAACTCTACGACGAATTGAAGCGGCTGCTGGCCGATTTCGGCGGCAATGCCGGCTGGATCCGCGACACCATGACCAGGGCGGACTGGATCAACTATCGCCCCCTGGCCGCGGTATTGCAGCCAAAGACATGGTTCAACGGCCGCATCGTGCTGCTGGGCGATGCCGCGCACGCGACCACCCCGCATCTGGCCTCCGGCGCGGGCATGGCGGTGGAAAGCGGGATCGTACTGGCCGAAGAACTCGCCCGCGCGATCTCGGCGGAGGCCGGGCTGCTGGCCTATCAGGAACGCCGCTATCCGCGCTGCAAGGATGTCATCGACAGCTCGGTCGCGGTCGGCCGCCTGCAACTGGCGCATGGCGATCCGGCCGAACACGCCCGCATTCTCGAAGGCGCGCTGGCCCGGCTCAATGAGCCGTTCTGACGCTTTTTCATGCTGCAATCAGGTGAGGCAGGCTGGCTGACCGCCTGCCGAACCCGGTCCGGCCTGCGTCGAGTCGCGTAACCGCGCTCGGTGATCTGGGCTACAGTCTCAGCTTGAACCCATCGTTGAATTTGGCCTTCCCCACCATCGCCTGCCATCTTTGAATTTAGCCCGTCGTATTCAGTGCGCCCCGACGGCGCGTAACACCAGTGGAGGGAGGTTCCACCCAGATAGTTGTCGATAGGTCTGGTAGCTGACGAGCGGCTTTGCCGGGTAACCGGTCGGGCCGAAGCCTCGTGACAAAGGCCGCCTTGGGCGGTTGAGCAATCCAGCGGGCCGTAACGAGTGTGAAGCCTGAGCAGGCCTCGAAAGTGAAGGAGCGGATGCCGTCCCGCCTGAATAACGGGGAAGGCAGCACGAGTGGGGAAGCAATCGACGCGCGCACCCGTTCGATCCGCCGGGGTAATGGGCACGGCACGCTGGAAGGGTGATGCGGGTAATCGGGGGAGGCCCGTTCTGGGTGAGGGTAGCGGCCTCAACGGGCGGTTCGGAACGGGATTCGGACAGGGTCATAGTACTGCTGAGGCCGGGTAATGCCGGTGGAGGGAAGGGCCCTGACTTCTGGTGTGCTTTTGACGACGACGAGGTGAAGGTGATTGGCGATGAGCCTGCAAACGCCTGACAAGATCCGGACTCTTCAGAGAAAGCTGTATCGTAAAGCGAAGGCGGCACCCGCTTTTCGCTTCTACGTGCTTTACGACAAGATTTGCCGCGACGACATTCTGTATCATGCCTATCGGCTTGCCTGCAGCAATGCAGGGTCGCCGGGTGTGGACGGGATGACTTTCGCGCGGATCGAGGCGGCGGGCGCGCAGGAGTGGCTGGCGGGATTGCGCGAGGAACTGGTCTCGATGACGTACCGGCCACAACCGGTGCGTCGGGTGATGCTACCCAAGCCAGGGGGTGGAGAGCGGCCGCTCGGTATTCCGACTATTCGGGACCGCGTAGTGCAAACCGCAGCCAAGCTGGTGCTGGAACCCATATTTGAGGCCGACTTTGAGGATAGCGCTTATGGCTATCGCCCCAAGCGGGGTGGTGGTCAGGCGGTCAAGGAAGTGCACCGGCTGATATGCCGGGGTTACACCGATGTGGTAGACGCTGATTTATCGGGCTATTTTGACTCGATACCGCATGCTGACCTCATGAGGTCAGTAGCCCGCAAGGTCGTCGACCGGCACGTGCTTCATCTTATCAAGATGTGGCTCAAAGCGCCTGTCGAGGAGCGGGACAGCGGCGGGAGACGTCGCATGAGTGGGGGCCAAAAAGCAACGCGCGGAACGCCACAGGGCGGAGTCGCGAGTCCACTTCTGGCCAATATCTACATGAACCGTTTCCTGAAGCACTGGCGTCAGACCGGCCGGGACGAAAAGTTCCGGGCCCATATCATCTCCTACGCCGATGACTTTGTCATCCTCAGCCGCGGCTGCGCGGACGAGGCGCTGGCATGGACGAGGACGGTGATGACCAAGCTCGGGCTTACCCTCAACGAGACGAAAACCTCGGTGAAGAATGCCCGGAAGGACCACTTTGACTTCCTTGGATATACCTTCGGTCCCCAGCATTATCGCAAGGACGGCCATTGGTATCTGGGCGCGAGCCCATCCCGGAAAAGTGTCCAGCGATTGAAGACGAAAATCAGCGACCTGCTGTTACCTGGCGAGATGGGACAATGGCACGAGGTGAGAGACCGACTGAACAGCTTGCTGCGCGGTTGGTCGTCCTACTTCGACTACGGCACCCGTCTGCAGGCATACCGAGCGGCCGACAACCACGTCTATGATCGCGTCCGGCACTTCCTCGCGCGTCGGCACAATGAGCCCGGGCGCGGTACGCGTCGCTTCTCCCGTGACCATGTCTACGGCGAGGGTGGCGTCATGCTCCTGAGACGCTTGCACATTGGGCCGCCACCGAAAGCTGTGCGGTGAAACCAGTCGGAAAGCCGGATGCCGGAAATCGGCACGTCCGGTTTGATGAGCGGGGACGGGAAACGGGGCTCATGCCACCGCGCTCGTCCTCGACTCTACTCAGTGGTCGCCTGATTGGTTGGCGGGAGTGGCATAAGGCACTGACTTGTTGTAGGAAATTGGGTGTCTAAACCAACCTGCAACGAGGCATAAAATGCCACAGGCCACACCCGCCGCGAACGATGATAGCGCCGCTCCGATTTCGTTTCCAGCGGTCGGACGCAAGAAACTCACAGCCGCGTTTGACGGTGGTCGGCTGACCTCGGATGGCGGTGTGCTGCTGCTGGCGCAGGCTGAACGTTCGATGGGGATCTGCGCGCGACTGGCTGCCTGCATTGCCGATCGGCGCGATCCGGCCCGGGTAACCCACAAGCTGGACGACATCCTGCGGGCGCGCATTCTGGCGATCTGCTGTGGCTATGAAGACGCAGACGACCTCGACACCCTGCGTGACGATCCTGGCTTTCGTTTGGCGCTGGGCAAACTGCCCGGATCGGGCGCCGGACTTGCCAGCCAACCGACCATGAGCAGGTGGGAGAATGCGCCGACCACACGCGAACTGGCACGCATGATGGGGGAGATGATTGGCATATATTGCGCCAGCTATCCGACCCCGCCTGCGGCGGTGACGCTGGATGTCGACGATACCTGCGATGTCGTGCACGGATATCAGCAGCTCTCGTTCTGGAATGGCCATCATGGTGAGCGCTGCTTCATGCCGATCCATGTCTACGATACCGCGACCGGACGGCCAGTCGCCATGCTGTTGCGCACCGGCAAGACGCCATCGGGCAAAGAGGCCGCAGGGCACATACGGCGGCTGTTGCGCCATATCCGCATGCATTGGCCCACCACCCACATCACAATCCGGGGTGATGGGCACTATGGCCGACCCGAAGTGATGGATTTTTGCGAGGCCAACGGGGTCGACTATGTCTTTGGCCTGCCGACCAACGCGGTGCTGCGTGCCGATCCCACGATCGTGACAGTGGCCGATGCCTGCGCAACCCAGCGCGCCGAAGAGGATCGCCCGGTCCTGCGCCTCTTTGCCGAGACCCGCTACGGCGCGAAAAGCTGGAAACACCAGCGCCGCGTCGTTGCCAGGATCGAGGCCAGCACCATGGGCATGGATATCCGCACCGTCGTCACCTCGCTGACCGAGCCTGGCCCTGAGGACCTGTATGAGGTCCACTACTGCGCGAGAGGCAATGCAGAAAACCTGATCAAGCTGCACAAAAGCCAGCTTTCCAGCGACCGCACATCGTGCCGGTCGGCCAACGCAAACCAGATGCGCCTGATCCTGCACACCGCGGCCTACTGGCTGATGTGGCGCGTACAGCAAGCTATCCCGAAAAAAGCCGCGCTCGCCATCGCCGAGTTCGCCACAATGCGCGTGCGTCTCCTCAAAATCGCCGCCCGCGTCATCGAAACATCCACCCGCATCCGGGTCGCGTTCGCTTCCGCCTGCCCAGATGCAGACCTGTTCCGCACCATTGCCAACGCGCTCAAGCCAGCGCCCACATAGCCGGCGCGGCGGTGCCGCACACAACCCGAACCACGCCCGTCAAACCTGCAAGCCCCTCGATCCGCCGCGATGAAACAGACGCAACGGCAGCGCTTGGCCTGCTTCAGCCTACGTCGCTGCCGCAAGCCGGGTCGAACCGGTCAGCGCACCGTCGCGAATAAGAGAGGCTAGCGATTTTGTTTACAACTATGCGGTGGCGTAACGCCCGGTGCTACCGCGAATGATCAGTTCGTGGGCAAGCGTTATCGATGCTTTCGCTCCGATTGCCCCTGACATCAGGCCAAGCAGCAATCGCACGCTTTCGCGGCCGATGGCATCCATCGGCTGTGAAATCGTGGTCAGCGCGGGTTGGGTAAAGCGCGCAAAGCGGATGTCGTCAAAGCCGATCAGCGAGATGTCGCCGGGGCAGGTCAAGCCGAGCGCAGCAAAGGCGCTCAAGGCCCCCATCGCCATTTCGTCGCTGAAGCAGAACAGTGCGGTCGGTCGCTCGCCCGAAGTCAGCAATGAGCGGGTCTCACGCTCTGCCGTGCCGATCGTGAAATCGCCAACGCTGACCCGCAACTGGTCCGCAGCACCGGCCGCCTCTGCTGCGGCGCGCACACCGTTCAATCGGTCGCGGCTCAGCGGGCTGCTCAATGGCCCGGTGATCACGCCGACCCGGCGATGGCCAAGCGCATAGAGATACTCCATCGCTTGCACGGCTGCGCCATGATTGTCGATGTGGACGCTGGTTACCGGCAGATCAGGGCTGAACTCACACGCGTTCACAATCGGGGCGAGTGGCTTTTTCCTGAGAATTTGCAAAATGCTGTCGGGCAGAATGTGGCCAAGAAAGATCAGGCCGTCGACCTCTCGGCCAAGCAGCATCGTGGCATATTGCTCTTCGCGCGCTTCATCCCCGCGTGTATCACCCAGCACGAGCGAATAGCCCGCGCGCATCGCCGCATCTTCTGCGCCCCGGATGATGCTGGAAAAGAACGGATTGGAAATATCGGGCACGGTGATCAGGAATTTTGCAGCATGCGCCTTGCGCAAGCTCTTGGCCGCAAAATTGGGCTCATAGCCCAGCGCATCGATTGAGCGCTGCACACGTTCGCGCGTTGCCGGCGCAACCGTTTCCGGCTTTGACAGCATGCGCGAAACTGTTGCGATGGAGACGCCTGCGTGTGCAGCGACATCGGTGACTGTGGCCATAGCCTGGTTCATGTGCCCGGTGGTCAAAAAATGCAATTCAGACGTCACGCAGGCCCATCCAGCGCCGGTTTGCGCTGCTTTCGACTGCGGTTTCGACAAAGGCCATGCTGCGAACGCCTTCGTCGATAGTCTGGAGCAAGCCGTCACCGCGCTCCTGCTTGCTGCTCAGCATTTGCGCGAAGTCACCATAAATATTCGCCAGCGCTTCAAAAAAGCCCTCGGGATGCCCGGCCGGGAGGCGCGTGGCGGCGCGTGCGCTCGGGCCCAGACTGTCCGATCCGGCGTGGCGACATTCGGTCACCCCGTCGGCACGGTTCAGAACCAGCAGGTCGGGCCGTTCGTGACACCAGTCGAGCCCGCCCTTTTCCCCATAGACCCGCAAGCGCAGGCCATTGCGCTCACCCGTCGCGATTTGTGAGGCCGCGATCAGCCCGGGGACATTGTTGGCAAAACGGACCAGGATCGTGCAATCGTCATCGAGCGTGCGCCCCGGCACAACTTTCGACAAATCGGCATTGAGTTCCTGCACGCGGCTCGATGTGACGAACTCGGCCAGGTTGAAAGCATGAACGCCGATGTCGCCGACGCAACCGCCGATCCCGGCGCGGTCAGGATCGGTCCGCCACTCGGCCTGCTTGTTGCCGGTTCGCTCGCCGGGAGTGGCCAGCCAGCCCTGGTAATATTCGACCACGACTTTGCGCAGCGCGCCCAGCGCGCCATCAGCGACCAGCGCGCGCGCTTCACGCAGCATGGGATAGCCGGTGTAAGTGTAGGTCAGCGCATAAGCGCCGGAATTGTCCCGAATGACCTGACGCAGTTCGATCGCCTGTGCCAGGGTGGTGGTCGCCGGCTTGTCCGAGACGACGCCGATCCCGGCGGTTATCGCATCACGAGCAATGGCAAAATGCATGTCATTGGGGGTGACAATCGAAACGAACTGGATGCCGTCTGGCCGGCGGGCTTCCTCGGCCAGCATCGTGCGGTAATCCGGGTATGTGCGCTCCGGCGCGATGCCATAGGCAAGACCGCTCGCCCGCGAAGTGTCTGCACTGCGCGAAAAGGCCCCGGCGACCAGACGAATGTTGCCATCCAGTTCAGCCGCGCGACGGTGGACCGGGCCAATAAAAGCGCCCAGTCCGCCACCAATCATTCCCATACGCAGCATGACGGTGATGTTCCTTTATACAAATCAGACTGTTGGTTCGGCAAGCGCGGGTGCGCGATCGCGAAATGCGAGCGCAAACAGCGCGGCGGCGAGCAGGGCAACAAGCGCGGGCGCCATCCAGATTGCTCGCCAATCGTGTTCGGTGCCCGAAGTGGTGTGCGCGGCATAGATCGCCCCTGCGACATTGGACCCGACGACCGTGCCGATCCCTTGCGTGATCAGGGTCAGAAACGCCTGCGCACGTGCGCGTGCGGCGGGTTCGAATTTGCGGTCGACGTAGATCTGCCCCGATACAAACACAAAGTCATAGCAGATGCCGTGAATGGCGATGCCGAACAGGATCAGCGGGACGATCGCGGCAGTGCCGACAAAGCCATAGCCGAACGCGATAAAGCGGATGCCCCACGCCGCCATGCCCAGCGCCAGCACCCATTTGATCCCCATTCGTGCCAACAGGAATGGCAGTGCGATCAGGAAACCGGTTTCGAACATTTGCCCGGCGGTCTGGATTGCGGTGGCTTCCAACCGATGGCCGAGAATGGTCACCGCCAGGTTCTTTTCGGCAAAGAAGGTGTTGGCATATGTGTCGTAAAAGCACTTGGGCAGCATCAGCACAAAGATCGTGACGATGAAGATCCAGAACGACCGGTCGCGATAGCCTGCCACAATATCGAGCCCGAACAGCGCCGAAAGGCCGATCTTGCCGCCCTTGGCGCGAGCCGGTGTGTCGGGCAGCGTAAACGCATAAATGCCCAGCAGCACATAGACCGCGCCCGCCAGCTGCATCGGCAAGGCCGTTTGCGCCGCACCGGCGATCGATCCAACCAGCAGTCCGCCAACAATCCAGCCGATCGTGCCCCAGACGCGCACCGCCGGAAATTCGCGGCCGATGTCGTCAACCGCGTTGAAGGCAATCGCGGTGCCGAGCGGAATGGTCGAGGCGTAGAACAGGAAATGCAGCATGCACCCGGCCAGGAACAATTCCGGCGAAAGGGTGATTGTCGATACCCACAACAAGGCCGCCCCGGCACCGATGCAAAGCACGCCCATGATGCGTTGCGCGGAAAAAAACCGATCTGCGATCATGCCAACGAACAAAGTCGAGGCGATCGTAGCGATGCCGATCAGGCCGAACGTGGTGCCGATGATATGATCGAACCGCAGGCCCTTGCTCATGTAGGTTCCCAACGGAACCAGCCAGACGCCCCAGGCGAAATACTGCGCAAACATCATCAGCGCCAACCGAGCCTTGATCACCGCATTCTCCCCCGGTCCCATTCGTGCCGCACGTTGGTTCGTGGGCTTGATGTAAAGGAATACATGGCTGACATCCCGTATGCAAGCGAGTTAGAGCGCCATAGGCATGACGATATCGCTAAAAAATGAGTTTCGTTTACATTGCCCCCGCAAAGCGCTAAAGCGATTCGGCATAAGCGCAAATTGACCTGCTGAAGCTCTTTGAGCGGCGGCAATTTGCCCAACCGGGAGAAGGTGTGTTGCATAGCGCGAGGGCCGGGGCCTGCCTGCATTCTGCTTTTCGGAACGGCGTGGCGCTGTGAGGACCCTGCGCGGCCCCGGGCTTTTTCTTGCGCAATTTGCCGGCGCCGAACCGCCGTTCGATCGCCTTGACACGATTACCGCGTGGGCGGCTGATCTCGGCTTTGTCGGCGTGCAATTGCCCACCCAGCCGGGCAGTTTTGTCGATCTGGAGCGGGCAGCAGAAAGTCAGACCTATTGCGACGAGATCGTCGGTGTTCTGGCGGGGCACGGTCTCGTCGTAACCGAGCTTTCAACGCACCTGCAGGGGCAGCTTGTTGCGGTGCATCCTGCTTATGACGCGCTGTTCGATCAATTTGCACCGCCTGCCCTGCGGGGCAATCCCGGCGCCCGGGGTGAATGGGCGCAAGCCCAACTCGTTGCCGCAGCGAAGGCCAGTCAGCGGATGGGGCTTTCCGCGCACGCGACCTTTTCAGGCGCACTTGCCTGGCCGTATGTCTATCCCTGGCCGCAACGTCCGGCGGGCCTGATCGAAGAGGCGTTTGCCGAATTGGCGCGCCGCTGGAGGCCGATCCTCGATGCATTCGACGACGCGGGTGTCGATTGCGCCTATGAACTTCACCCGGGCGAGGATCTGCATGACGGGGCTTCGTTCGAGCGCTTTCTCGATGCCGTTGGCGGGCACAATCGTGCCGGCATTCTTTATGACCCCAGCCACTTTGTCCTGCAGCAACTCGATTATCTCGGCTTCATCGATCGCTACAGCGACCGCATCAAATGCTTCCACGTAAAGGACGCCGAATTCCGTCCGGACGGACGCAGCGGTGTCTATGGCGGGTACCAGAACTGGGTCGATCGGGCCGGTCGGTTTCGTTCGCTGGGTGATGGACAGATCGATTTCGGGGCGATTTTTTCCAAGCTGGCGGCATGTGATTTTGCCGGTTGGGCGGTGCTGGAATGGGAATGCGCGTTAAAGCATCCCGAAGACGGCGCCCGTGAAGGCGCGCAGTTCATCCGCGATCATATCATCCGGGTGACGCCGCATGCCTTTGATGACTTCGCCTCGGTTCCCGCCGATGTCGCCTTCAACCGCCGCCTGCTAGGGATAGAGCCATGAACAAAGTCGTCTTGCTGGCAGGTCTTGCTGCCTCGACGCTGGCGGTTTCGGGATTGCTGCGGGCGGCGGGCAACAATTGATTTGGGACTGGAGATACCTGGAATGCATTTCAAATTTTCACGCCGCGAAGCGATCGGCGCCGGTCTGGCGGCATGTGTGGTCGCAACAAAGGCAGCGGCTGTCCCATTTTTGCGGCGCGAGGGGATACCGCTTGGCGTTCAGCTCTATGCGCTGGGCGAAGATCTGGCGACGTCGTTGGAGCCGAACCTTGCGGCCCTGGCTCGGATTGGCTATCGGCGGGTCGAGTTAGCCGGTTTTCTGGGGCGCAGCGCACAGCAATTGCGCAGCGCGTTCGATGCCGCCGGCCTTGAATGCCACAGCGCACATATTCCCGTGCAGGCTATGTTCCCTGGGCAGGGCGACACCCTGTCAGACGTCGCCAAACTTATCGATGACGCTCACATTCTTGGTCTACGCCACGTTGCGTTGCCAATGTTCCCGTTCCCCGCCGCGGCGCGGGCGCCTGCACCCGGCGAAGACATGCTTGCCTTCATTGTGCGGGCCGGTGCATCGATGACTGCCGACAATTGGCGCTCAACTGCGGATTTGCTGAACGAGCGCGGCGCGGCGCTGGCTGTGGCCGGGCTGCGTATGACTTATCACAACCACAATTTCGAATTTGCTCCGCTGGGTTCGACCACCGGCTATCAGATCCTGATGGAACGCACTGACCCAACGCTGGTTGGCTTTGAAATGGATGCGGGATGGGTGGCCGCTGCCGGAATTGATCCGATCGCGTTGCTAGTTCGCTATCCGGGTCGTTTTCGCCAGATGCATGTCAAGGACATCCGGGCCACGACAAAGCCCAATTTCGCGTTCCGGCAGGATCCGATTGAAGTGGGCCAGGGCATGATGGACTGGAAAAATATTCTGCCTGCCGCGGTGGCAGCAGGTGTGCGTGAATTCTACGTCGAGCAGGAGCCGCCTTTCACCAGCCCGCGCCTGGTTTCACTTGAAAAGAGCTTTCGATACCTTGATGGGCTGGAGCTTCTGTAGGCGCCTGCACCTGATTTGATCCTCGAGATTCGAAGTGCTCTCACCAATCGCCTGACCAAAACCGGGCGCTGTTACGCCGAATTGGATCTTGCGCAAGTATGGACCCGGGCAAAGTCAAGCAAATCGGGACGGTGGAAAGCTCCGCCGTCCCGATGCTTTCTGAATCTGATTTGAATCCTAGAACTTGACGTCCAAAGAACCACCAATGGTACGCACTGAATTATACCCCCATTGCTGGACAACGCTGACATTGCCAAACAAACCATCGCCTGGATCATTCGAGATGTAGGTGGGATTAAGCTTGTTGGTGCAATTTTTACAGAATACGGAGAATGACAATCTGTCACCAAGCTTGATTTTGGCGTTAAGCCCGAAGAGATCGATCGCTCCCTCCTCTGCAAAGGGCGCGCCGGCCGCCGAGAAATTGACCGAGGAACGATGGTACCAGTTGGCGCTGAGGACTACCGAATTCGAGCCAGACAGAGGGATCTCGTAAAGACCTTCAAGTGTGACGGTGGTTTTAGCCGAAGCTGGCGTGGCGATACCCGCACCCTGGAAATAAGGGCTGGCATTGCAACCGTTGGACGTCTGTCCCTGATAGCATGCATCGGTTGCGAAATTGGTGAAATGCGGATTCTGCAACGTCGCCGAATAGTTGAACGTCAAGGCAGGGATCGGGCGCGCAGAGCCGTTGATTTCCACGCCAACGGATCTCACGGCGCCGGCATTGCCGTCAAGCGCATCGCCAGTCCCGGCCAGGAAAACCTGTGTCTGGAAGTTTTTGAACTTTTCAATGAATGCCGACATATTGAAGCGCAATTTGCCATCCAGAAATGTCGACTTAATCCCGGCCTCGATGTTGGTTACAGTCTCTGGTGTTACAAGAGGAGAAATTGTCAGTACTGGCACGGACTGGTTAAAGGCGGGCCCCTTGTATCCGGTGGAATACGTTACATAAACCATCAAATTTTTTGATGGTTTATATTCTGATCCAACTTTATAGCTTGCGTTGGTGTGACTGTATGTGCCGCCCGTTGTCTGCTTTGGTCCACTCAATGCAGCAAGTTGCCATGCAAGAAAGTCGGTATTGTAGAGGCTGCTGATGTGGTCGTTGGTTACGCGGCCGCCCGCGATCAATTCAAACTCCGATGTTAGATGGTATTGGAATTGACCAAAGCCAGCAAGACTGCGGTTTGAGTTCGAACCGGTATAGTCATCTCCCGCCAGATAAAAATCACCACTTCCAAGTTGAGCGGAGAGAATGCCATTTTGGGTGTTTTTCGAGCTGAAAGCGTACCCGCCAATCTGTCCCTCCAGAGGGCCAGCCGAAAGCGTCAGCCGCAACTCTTCGGAATACTGATTGAAGTCCTGATGATTTTGATTGGTATTGATGAGATTGCTGGAGGAATAGTCTGAATCCAGATTAAGCGAAACTTTATAACCCCGCCATGCCGAAATGCTGTTCAGCGTCAAACTCGGTGAAATTCGATAGGAAATATTGAGCGACGCACCGTAGCTATCGACCGTGCGGTAATCCGGGCCATCGATGCCGTAGGCAAGATTGGTGGGGCCTGCTGTCACACCCTCGGCAGCGGTGGCGTTCGCATCATTGCTATTTGGGTTTGAGAAGGACCGATAAGTGCGGTCCCAAATCCCGCCGATGCCATCTTCATGGCTGTAATCGCCAATTAGATAGATGGTGAGATCATGACTAGGTTTCCACAAATACTTTGCCTTGAAAGACAGGCGGGTCTGGTTGAGATGTGCATCCGGCGATGTGTTGACCACGGCCTTGGCAATTGGGTCCTGATTGGAATAGGCCGCATTGATGCGCAGCGCGGAATCCTGTGAAACAGGAATATTCAGGATTCCGTTGACGACGTAACCCTGGCTATCGCCCGGCGTTTTGTCGCGGTTGTCATATTCTGCCGAAGCCTCGCCACTGAGTTCACCGATCTTCGGCTTCTGGGATATGATGTTGACCAGACCGGCAGACGCATTGCGACCAAACAAAAGGCCTTGTGGGCCGGTCAGAACTTCAATCTGACCAACATCACTGAATAAGCCGTTACTCTGAAAAAGAGGAACGCCCAGTGATACATCGTCAATCATGACCCCGACACTGGAATCCACATTGGGTGAGAAAATCTGACTGCCCACGCCACGCAACGTGAAATTGTTGTCGGTTGTGGTCTGCAGGCTGGGTACGGCGAGCGCGATCTGAGCAACATCATGGATGTCACGGCTGGCGAGCTGTGACGCCGAGATGGCAGTTACGCTCACCGGCACGTTCTGCAGCGATTCCTGTTTGCGCTGCGCTGTGACGATGATTTCACCGAGCCCGCCTTGCGAAGCTGTGCCCTGGTCGGGTTTTGCGGCTTCCTGCGCCTGCGCAACCGGCGCAGTGGCACAGGCCAGCAGTGAGACTGCACTGAGCAGTGCAAGCCGTGATTTCGATTGATATGACATGAACTTATCCACTCCCTGTTCAAATGGTAATCGAGGCCACCTTTGCGGTGGCCAAAGCCTTGTACCGTCTGCGCATATCAAAATGATCAATATCAATCATTTGTATGCGCCATGCGGACCCATGGGCGGGACGCGAGGTAGAACCTCGCGAAAGCAAGTGGCCGCAAAATTGCTTGAAATTCTGCCTCAAAAGTCTCAACTCTTCCCGCCACCGGCCTTCTCGAAGGCTCATATGGCCGCAAACCATCCTGCTTGCTCGTTGCACCATTCTGACTGGTTGTGAGCGACGTTGCAAAGATCGTTTGAGTCGAGGCTTGATACCCAAACCGTATTGCGGAGATCGGGTCCTATTCCGACCGGCCAGGCAACTTCGGCGTACGGTTGCCTGCCTTGCTCTGGTTCAGGGGCAAAGGATTGATAGTCAGATTGCTTTCCGCGATAATTCTGCAGGCAAGCACGATCCCGTTGGTTTCATCGTCTTGTGATATTCGGCTCCGGTTCATCGGTGCGGCGCGATAGGTACCCGACAGCACCTGAATTCGGCAAACGCCGCACCCGCCGCCGCGACAGCCGACCGCAATAGCGCTCTGGCCGGCCTGGATCATGCTTTGCAGGACGGTCTGGTCCGGCCGCGCGAACAGCGGCCGATCATGCCCCTCGATATGGATCCGCGGTGGCTCAACCGGGGCTGCTGACATCAGGCCGATATACCTGCACGCAGAGCAGTTTCATTGCTGCGCACGTCACTTGCGGGTTGACCGCCAATCGACCAGAGGGTCGGGTCGACTGACAGTACCTGGCCGCGCACGACATCTGTTGGACAATGCAGGTTTCGGACAATCAAATCGGTGAACCCAGCCATCAGGCGATGGAGTTGTTCGAGCGGACGCCCGGACAAAGCGAGACAGGTAAAATATGGTGCAGAAACACCGCCTTGCGATACAAGTGTTCCGCCGGTGGCCCAACGCTGTGGCTGCACCAGTGTAACAAATGCTCGAACACGGCCTAGCGGCGGTGGCACGACATCGGGATAGAGGGTCGCGACATAAAAGGCGGAGGCCTCGCACAACAACTGCGCAATCGCCTCGTCGCTATACTGACCTTCAACAAGATGAAAATTGACGATCGGCATGGGGCGTTCTCAAGGTAAGCCGCGACGACGTCCGGCATCAAGCATCATTGCCGACCCGGCGAGCACGTCGGCTTCCTTATCGAGCAACAGGCGCACCGCCCATGCTATCTGCGCGGGTTCCACCAGCGCGCCGATCGCGGATTCGGCTCGCATTTCATCGAGCACATCTACAGTGGTTTGACCCGATGCCGCGCCGCGTGTTTCTGCGACGCGATGCAAGCGCTCTGTGTCTGCAGGGCCAGGGGCAAGGAGGTGACTGGTCACACCACTCCCACCATAGGCCCAGCTGATCTGCCGAACCACGTTGGCCAGTGCAGCGTTGGCGACGCCCGCCGTTGCTGCATAGGCGGTAGGCTCAAAGCCATAGTGCCCGCCAATTGCAACAAGACGCGAATGTTTTCGCAAGAACGGTTCGGCTGCGCGCACAAGGCGCACGAAACCGCCAACTTTGATGTTGCAAGCCTCGACCAGCGCAGCAGTGGGCGCCGCCTTGATCCCGCCGGCCACCGGCACCCCGGGGGCATGGACGACCATCGCCACAGTCTTCGAGATGGCGGCGCGTACCACCTCGACAGCATCGTCCGTCCCCATGTCGGCCACCAGTGGAACGAAGGTGCCGGGATGGCGCGCTGCCAGATCCGCCAGCGAGGCGGTGGATCTGGCAATGCCGATGACCTGCAGGCCCGCGCTCATCAGGCCATCGACAATGACCGTTCCCAGCGAACCTCCGGCACCGACAACGATGGCCTGTTCGGGTGATGTGCCCCCTGTCGACATTGTCTCAGGTGACGACGTTGAGGAAGCTTGGAATGACCTGGTTGCCTTGCGAAAACAGGGCGTTGCCAAACTTCGAAGTGTCCCAGATCAGGGTCGGATTATCTGGGTAGTAGATGTAACCGCCAGTGAACACTTCGTTGCGATTTCCCGAGGCGTCGAAGAAATAGACTGTCGCGCCACGTGTCACGCCGTGGCGATTGGGACCGAAGTCGATCGGAATGTCGTATTTCCCCATAAGATCGGCCGCGTGATACAAATCGTTGACCGATTCCAGCAGGAACGACACGTGATGCAGCTTGGCATCTTCGGGCTGCGCGACAAAGGCGATGTCGTGCGGCTTGTTCGAGCACGACACGAATGAGGCCAGCGGCGCACGGGTTTCGTGATCCTGCAACTCTTCGGTCAACTTGAAATCGAACACGTTGATGAACAAATCGCGCGAAGCGCCAATGTCGCGCCCGCCAAGCAGGCAATGGTCAAGCCTGACAATGCGCATGCCACGGACATAGCCTTCGTCCGGGATCGTACCAGGATTGACCGCGCCCATGCCGTTGCCGACCTGCTCTTTGAAAGCATAGAGTTGGCAAATATGTCCGGTGGGCAGTGTGAACTCCACACGTCGGCCGCTGCGAGGATAAACCCCTGCAGCAATGTGCGTGGTGGCAACACCGTAATCGTTGAGACGCTTTTCCAGGACATCGAGCGTCGCGTCGTCAATCACCTTGAACGCGACATAGGCAACACCGCACTGGTCGCTTTGTTGGATCACGACGCTATGGCAATCGTGTTCGTCCCAACCCTTGTAATACGTGCGGTCATCGCCTTCGCGGCTCGTTTCAATCAAGCCCATGTGATTGCCATAGTGGCGCCGCGCGGCATCCATGTCGAGCACGCGGACACAAATCTCGCCCAGTCTGAGCACTCCGTTCACTGACATTTTTCGTCTCCCGATTTATGTGTTGCCGCCGACCGGATACCGGCCGCACGCCGATTGCCGCACCATCAGGCGTCGGCGCTGATCAAACCCCGTTGCTTGGCCATGGTCAGGGCAGTGTCCTCGATCATGTCTTCCTGGCCGCCGATCATTTTCAGGCGGCCCAGTTCGACCAACAGATCGCGCGCGGGCAGGCCGTATTTCGCTTCGCATTCCTTTGCCGCGTAAAGAAACGTGGAATAGACCCCGGCCCAGCCCAGAGTCAGCGAATTGCGGTCTGCCCGGGGTGGTTTGGGCATGATCGGCAGGACCCGGTCTTCGGCGGTGTCCATCAATTTGAACAGGTCAATGCCGGTTACCATTCCCATGCGTTCGGCAACGGCGGCAAACAGTTCGAGCGGCGTGTTTCCAGCGCCAGCCCCAAGCCCCGCGGCAGACCCGTCAATCCGGTTTGCCCCGGCGGCCACGGCAGCAACCGAATTGGCGACGCCCATGCCCAGATTGTGATGCCCGTGAAAGCCGATTTCTGTTTCCGGTCGCAGCGCGGCGCGCATCGCGCCAATCCGCGCGGACACTTCATCGGGCAACATATAGCCAGCGCTATCAGTACAATAAACCGTCGTAGCACCATAGCTTTCCATGAGCAGTGCCTGCTCCACCAATCCTTCGACCGGCGTCATATGGGCCATCATCAGAAAACCGACGGTATCAAGGCCGAGCTTTCGGCCGAGCCCGATGTGCTGTTCTGTAACGTCAGCCTCGGTGCAGTGCGATGCAACATGGACGCACCCCGCGCCGCAATCGGCCGCCATACGCAGTTCGTCGAGCGTGCCGATGCCAGGCACATGCAACACCGACACCACCGCGTTCTTCATACGCGAGGCGACTGCGGTGATATACTCCTGGTCGGTGTGCAGGCCGCGGCCATAATTGAGCGACGAACCGCCCAGACCGTCACCGTGTGTTACCTGCAGCAACGGGATACCCGCTGAGTCAAGCCCGGTAGCAATGTCGACCATCTGGTCGATCGTGATCTGGTGGCGCATCGAATGCATACCGTCGCGCAGACACATGTCATGCAGCTTGACCGATTTTCCCTTGACCATAGCTTCTTGCGACATCACGCGGCCTCCACCGATGAATGGGCGGCGGGCACGAATGACCCGTCAATGATCTTGCGGGCGAACAGTTCGGCGGTGCGCGCCGCTGCTGCCGTCATGATGTCCAGATTGCCGGCATATTTCGGCAGAAAATCACCGAGTCCTTCGACTTCGAGGAAAATCGAGACTTTGCGCCCTTCGAATGTCGGCCCGTTCTTCAGGCGATAGCCCGGCACATATTGCTGAACGTCGGAAATCATTGCGCGAACCGATCGCGTGATGGCCTCCTGATCCGGGATGTCGACAGTTTCACAATAGATAGTGTCGCGCATCATCAGCGGTGGCTCGGCAGGGTTTACCACGACCAGGGCCTTGCCTTTCTGCGCACCGCCCACTTTTGCGACTGCGCCCGCCGTGGTTCGGGTGAATTCGTCGATATTCTTGCGCGTGCCCGGCCCGATCGACTTGGACGCGACGGTTGCGACGATTTCGGAATATTCGACCGGTTGAACCCGGCTGACTGCGTTGACCATCGGAATGGTCGCCTGACCAGCGCATGTGACCATGTTGACGTTCATGACGCCACTGTCGGCCAGCGCCGCCAGGTTTACCGGCGGCACGCAATAGGGCCCGATTGCGGCTGGCGTGAGGTCAACCACAAACACGCCAAGAGCGTTGAGCTTGCGGCTGTTTTCAGCGTGAACATAGGCCGAAGTGGCGTCAAAGGCGATCTGTACACCATCGGCGAGAACATGCGGCAACATCCCGTTGACACCCTCTTCGGTGGTCTTCAGGCCAAGCTCGCGGGCGCGGGTCAGGCCCGCAGAAGTCGGGTCGACACCGACCATCCACACCGGTTCCAGCACATCGGAACGCAGCAGTTTGTATAACAGATCGGTACCGATGTTCCCGGGGCCGATGATCGCACACTTGATCTTGCTCATGGCACTATTTCCTCGGATTCAGCTTTCTCCCCGAATGTGACGCCAGCGACGGCGTAGTGATCGAGAGGAAGCTCGTTGAGCATGACGCGGACTTGTTCCGGCCTAACGTCGAACGATGCGACGGCGGCATCTGTCAGCGCGCGGATCAGCTTTCGCTTTTTTTCGACGCTGCGGCCTTCGGCGATGACGACAGAGATGATGGGCATCAGCCTGTGATATCCTTTCCAAAGATGTGCCGTGCGATGATCCATTTCTGGATCTCGTTGGCACCTTCGTAGATTTCCGAGATCTTCACATCGCGATAGATTTCGCCGACGTGATAATGCGATCCGTCGTGGCTCAACTCACGCATGAATCCATATCCGCCAAACACTTGCACTGCTTCACGGGCGAAGTCGCCGGCCAGGTTGGTGGCATATTGCTTGGCCATCGCGGCCTCGGGTTCGGGAAATTCATGCCCCATATCGCGGCGCAAAGCCGCCTTGAGATAAAGATTGCGCGCATTCTCGATTTCGGTCGCACGGTCGGCCACGCGGAATTGCCAATGCTGCATTTCCGCAAGCACCTTGCCGAACAACCGCCGGGTTTTCATCCGTTCCACGACATGATCGAACAGCGATTGCGCCATCCCGACGCCCGTTGCGGCGATACCGATCCGACCGTAGGTCAGTGTCTTGAGCGCCACGCGCAGACCGCCGCCCGATTGTCCGAGCAGGTTGCGTTCGGGCACAAAAACATCGTCGAAATAGATATCGGCGGTCAGTTGGCCATTGTTGCCGATCTTGCGATCCGGCTTGCCGACCCTGACTCCTGGTGCATCGAGATCGACCACCAGTTCGGTCATGCGACCGCCTTCGCGGCATAGCAGCACGACAAAGGCTGCTACCGGAGAGTTGGTAATCCAGCGTTTGTGTCCGCTGACCCGCCACCCGCCTTCGACCGGCACGGCATCGGTCACCATCGAGGATATCGACAGGTCGCTCGATGCTTCGGGTTCGGTGGTGGCAAACGATCCGACAACCTCACCGGCGAGCAACGGCCGAAGATATTTGTCTTTGAGATAGTCCGATCCTTGCACCAGCGCATTGCCGGCCAGAATGCAGTGCACATCATAGATCGCGCCGACCGAGCTGGAATAATAGCTCAGCTCCTCGATCACCGCTGCCGTTGCGGCTGCGGGATGGCGCAAGCCGCGCCCGCCATCGCACGCTGCGAACGGTATCCGAAACAGTCCGGCCTCGCCCATCGCGCGGAATACGTCGTGCGGGAAATGTCCGACAGATTCGACGCCATCGCCGATTTCGCGGGCGCGTGGCGCGACGACACGTTCGGCAAATTCGCGCACTTCTGCCCGGATTTCCAGAAGTTCGGGCGGGCTCATCAGATCGTGGTAAAGCAGCGGCTCGTTGCGCGGCGGCCATGTCTGCGCGGGGGTGACCGTCATGCGAACCTCACGGTGATGCTGCCCATGTCCTGGAAGCGGGCGCTGACAACGTCGCCCGCTGTCACAGGCGTGGCCTCGGTCGCAGCTCCGCTGAGCACGATCGACCCCGCTGGAAGCACGCGGCCGCGTTCGTGCAGCCAGATAACCAGCATCTGGATGGCACGGACCGGATTTCCCAGCACGGCGGCCGACGACGCCAGCGCAACCGGCTCGCCGTTGCGTTCCATGACGATGCCGATGGTGGCAAGATCGAGTTCTGCCGGACGACGCGGGCGCCCGCCAAGCACAAAGCGCGCCGATGAACCATTGTCGGCAATCACGCTGATCAGGTCGAATTTGAATTTTTCGAACCGGCTGTCGATAATCTCCAGCGCAGGCTGCACGAAATCGGTCGCTGCCAGCACCTCGGCGATGCTCACTTCGGGGCCGGCAAGTTCCGCCTTGGTAAAGAAGGCAATCTCGGATTCCACCCGAGGGTGGATCAGCCCGGCCATCGGAATGACCGATCCTTCGGGGTAGCAGGTGTCCTGCATCAGCATGCCGAAACTCGGCACATCGACGCCCATTTGCACCATCTTGGCCTTTGACGTCAGCCCGGCTTTAAGCCCCGCCAGACGCCGACCGCGCGCTTCCCAGCGCCGCAGCAATTCATCCTGAACCGCATAGCCATCGTCGATGGTCATCGCCGGATAGGCATCGGTGAATTTGGTGATCGTATGGGCGTTGGTCTGTGCGTCGTCGACGCTGTCGGCAATCAGGCCGATTGTGGCAGTGTCAAGCATTGCTGCCTCCCGAAGCGAATGACAGTGAGCACGAGCCGATGCCGCCGATCCTGAGTTCCAGCCGATCTCCGGCAGTCACGGGAATGAGCGGCCCGAGCGATCCGGACAGGATCACTTCACCGGCTAGAAACGGAATACCGAGCCGGCCGAGCGTATTGGCCAGCCAGGCCACCGAATTGAGCGGTGATCCCTGCACTGCGGCACCGACACCGGTGGCGGCAAGTTCGCCATTCTTTTCGACGATCATGCCGGCCAGGGCCAGGTCGACGTCGCGCGGATCAACTTGTTCGTCGCCCAGCGCGTAGACGCCGCAAGATGCGTTGTCGGCCACGGTGTCGAGGATCTTGATGTCCCAATCGTTGATCCGGCTGTCGACGATTTCGAAGCACGCGCGCACGTGGTCGGTCGCATGCAGCACGTCGGCCGCAGTAATGCCGGGCCCTTTGAGATCGGACTTCAAAATGAACGCGATCTCGGCTTCGGCGCGCGGCTGGATCAAGGTGTCGGAATCGACCACCGAACCGCTGCCAAAGGCCATGCCCGATGTGATCTGGCCGAAATCGGGCTCGAACACGCCGATGGCATCCTGCACCGCCTTCGAGGTGACGCCGATCTTCTTGCCGACAATCGTTTCACCGGCTTGCAACCGGCGTTCGACCATGCGGGCGGCGATATGATAGGAATCAACGATGCTCAGACCTTCGACGCGGTCGCGCAAGGGTGGCAATGTGGTCCGGCTGACGAACGCATCGTAAAGCGCATCGCCATGCCAAGTGATAAGGGATTGGTCGATTGCCATGATTTCAGAGCTTTATGCAGATGTTGCGAAGTTCGGTGTAGAATTCGAGGCTGTGCACCCCGCCTTCGCGGCCGATCCCCGATTGTTTTGAGCCGCCAAACGGCGTGCGCAGATCGCGCAGGAACCAGCTGTTCACCCAGGTGATGCCAACATCGATTGCGCCGGCCATGCGGTGCGCGCGAGACAGGTCGCGCGTCCAGATGCTGGTCGAAAGCCCGTATTGGGTGTCATTGGCGAGCGCGATGACTTCGGCTTCGCTATCGAACGGCCGCACATGGCAGCATGGCCCGAATACCTCTTCCTGGATCACCGCATGGGTGTCGGGAAGGCCTGTCCAGACGGTAGGTTCGACCCAATGCCCCTGGGCGAGGTCAGCCGGCAATTGCGGAATTCCGCCGCCCGTCACCACCGTGGCACCGGCTTCGCGGGCCAGGTTGTAATAGCGCAGGACCTTGTCGCGATGCTCGGCGGAAATCAGCGGGCCAAAACTCGTCGCTTTGTCTTCGGGGTGCCCGGGGTGCAACTTTTCCACGCGTTCCTTGAGTGTGGCGACAAAGCGGTCGAACAACGGACGTTCGACAAACACGCGTTCCGTGCCGAGGCAGACTTGTCCGGTGTTGAGAAACACCGATCGCATGCAGCCTTCGAGAACCTGGTCGAGATCTGCGTCGGCAAACACGATGGCGCTGTTCTTTCCGCCAAGCTCGAACGAGACATCGCGCAGCCCCTCGGCTGCGGCCTTCATGATGGCTGTGCCGGTGCGGGTTTCGCCGGTAAAGGTGATGGCATCGACACCGGGATGTTCGGTCAGGTATGCCCCGGCGGAATCCGGCCCGAAACCATGCACGACGTTGTAGACGCCCTTAGGTACGCCGACATCGTTCATCACCTCGCCCAGCAGCGTCGCGGTGCCGGGTGTTTCCTCTGAAGGCTTTACGATTACGGTGTTGCCGCAGGCGAGTGCCGGAGCGACTTTCCACGTCATCAGCAGCAAGGGCGAATTCCAGGGGCTGATCACACCGACCACGCCCTTGGGCTTGCGGATGGAATAATTGATCGCACCGGCCCCGTCAGGGGTCGGGGTCTGGAATGCCTCCGTGGCAACGTTTTTGACGACGTCTGCAAATACCTTGAAGTTTGCGGCACCGCGCGGAATGAAAGCATGCGCCATCATCGTGCGCGGTTGGCCTGTATCGGCCATTTCGGCCGCGACAAAGTCGTCGAACCGGCGGGTAATGCCATCAGCGACCGCACGCATCAGGTCCGATCGGTCGTCAACCGAAAGCCTGGCCCATGGACCGTGCAGAGCATTGCGTGCGGCAATGACTGCAGCGTCGATTTCAGCCCGACCACCCTCAGCGACCATGCCGATCAGCGCATTGTCGTGCGGTTGCCGGTTTTCGAACGATTTGCCGTTCGTACCCGAGGTAAAAGCACCGTCGATAAAGTGCTCGAACTGCTTCACGAAATATTCTCCTGCACAAAGCGCAAGGCAATGCCTGCGATCGCATCATCTTGTTCGGCGGATCCGCCGGAAACACCGACTCCGCCAACCACGGCCCCGTCCACGATAATCGGGACACCACCTGGCACTTCGGTAAGGCGGGGGCGACGAAGCAACCCGTCACGAACTTGCGACGGCATGGTGGCAAGCGCTTCGCCCAGTTCCCGCGTCGACATTTTCATGCCCGCAGATGTCCATGCCTTGTCGATCGACAGATCGGCCGAGATCAGAAAGGCACCGGGGGCGCGCACAAAACCGGCCAACTGACCGGCATCGTCAACCAGCGCAACGCACACAGCCGCACCGCTTTCGCGCGCAGCAACGAGGGCGGCCTGGAGCGCTGCAACCGTGGTTTCGCTGGAAAGCCGTTTCGTCATCTGCGTTTGGACCATTCGCTGGCTTTGTCATGATGGACAGCGCCAGGGCGCGGTCCGTTATCCTCATCCGGTGGAATCATGGCTAGACCGGCTTGTTCATACCGGCAAATACCATTTCCGGCAGTTCTTGATGCAAATGGGGTATTGCGTTACAACCCCGGGCATGAAGCTGCACCAACTGGCATACTTTATCGCCGTTGCTGAAGAAGGTCATGTCGGTCGGGCGTCGGCGCGGCTGAACATGTCGCAGCCGCCTTTGACCCGGCAGATCCAGCAACTCGAAGTGGAACTGGGTGTCGCGCTGTTCGAACGGCATCCCAGTGGCATGGTGCTGACCGAGGCGGGGCGGCTGTTTCTCGACGAGGCGCGCCATGTGCGCTCTGTGCTTGATCTTGCAGTAGACAGGGTCAAGCGGGCAGGGCGGGGTGAACTCGGCCGGCTCGATGTGGGTGTGTTCGGATCGGGGATCATCGGCACAATCCCGCAGATGATCCTGCAATTTCGCAACCGCTATCCCGGGGTGGACGTTTCGATCCATTCGATGACCAAAGAGCAGCAGCTACACGCCTTGCGAAACAAGACCATCAACATCGGCTTCAACCGCATGCTTGAACCGCAGCCCGACATTACCATCGAATGCGTGCTGCGAGAAAAAATCTATCTTGCCGTCAACACCGGCAGCGACATCGCGGCACGGGCAAATCTCGAACTGACTGCCATGGCGTCGGAAAATTTCATCCTGTTTCCGACCGTCGGACGCCCGGGATTTATCGAGAAGGCGCGGGCGATCTGTCATGATCTGGGGTTCGTGCCCCGGGTGGCACAGGAAGTCGGTGACGCGATGACCGGTGTTGCGCTGGTTGCGGCTGGCTTTGGCGTGGCGCTTGTTCCCGAGAGCGCAACCTCGATCGCCGTACCCAGCGTTGTTTACAAACCACTGGTCGATCTGCCTGACTCGGCTCGCGTGGACCTCAGTTGCATCTACCTCAATGGCGATACCTCGCCGATCCTCGCGAGCTTCCTCGCCGAAATTCGCGAATTTGCGGCCTCGCTGGTGGCGAAAGACGCCATCGCAAACTGACGAATTTGTCGATGTCCTGCGCAAAAGTGACAAAATTGTTAACTTTGGCGCGCAGAAAATGTCTTCAATCGCTCCGTTCCTGAACTGGCACGTGTCTTGCTGAGCCTGGGCAAGAGACAGGCGGGAGCCTGCGTGCAAAGAGGATGGAGAAATTGGCAGATCCCCCACTTTCCAGCGTTCTGGACACAAAGTTCGTGCGTGTCACTGCGCGGCGTTCGGGCGGTCTGGTCGCGTTTGACTTCGCCATCGGCGCTCCTGAAATCTTCGTCGAACTCATGATGCCGGAATCGGCATTTGCAGAATTTTGCATTAATAACAATGTTATAGATATCACGGATCAGCCCATCGAGGTCGGCGACTACGCCTGGCGCCTCGATCAGGTCATGAAAGGGAACTGAAACGATGCAAATGGATCTGCGCACCGTAGCGATCACGCCGAAGCGGCAGACCTTCGCCCATGTCGCCCGTCGTATCGGTGGCGACAAACCGGCGTCGCGCTATCAGGAGGGCACGTTCGATCTGCAATCCACCGGCAATTTCCATTACAAGCCGTTGTGGGATCCCGAATTCGATCATTTCGATCCGGCGCGCACGGCGATCCACATGAACGATTGGTATGCGTTCCGAGACCCGCGCCAGTTTTATTATGGCGCTTATGTGATTGCGCGCGCCAAACAGCAGGACGTCGCCGAGAACGCATTTGATTTTGTCGAGACGCGGGGCCTTGCTGCGGCTTTGCCCGATGACATTCGCGCGCTCACTCTGAATCTCCTGCTTCCGCTGCGCCATGTCGCCTGGGGCTCCAGCATGAACAACGCGACGATCGCCGCCTATGGCTATGGTGCAGGCATCACCCAGCCTTGTACGTTCGCATCTATGGATCAGCTGGGCATCGCCCAGTTCATCACCCGTGCTGGGTTGTTGCTGGCCGACCCTGCCGCACTGGACGTCGCCAAGTCGGCATGGTTGAGCGATGATTGCTGGCAGCCGTTGCGACGGGTGGTGGAGGACATGTTCGTCACCGCTGATTGGTTCGAACTGTTTGTTGCCCAGAACGTCGTGCTCGATGGTCTGCTCTATCCGCTGATCTATCGCACGATCATTGATGATGATCTGACGATGCGGGGCGGGGCCGCCGTCGCCATGCTGACCCAGTTCCAGTCCGAATGGTCAGTTGAAACCGCAAAATGGGCCGATGCCCAGATCAAGGTCGCAATCGCGGAAAGTGCGAGCAATGCGGAACTGATCAAGGGCTGGCTGGCGAAATGGCGCGATCGGGTCATCCCGGCGCTGATGCCGCTGGCAGAACTGGCGCTGGGCGCGCGTGCCGATGGTTCGATTGCGGAAGTTGCCGGCCAATGGGCCGCGCGTCTTGCAAAACAGGGAGCGAAATTGTGAGCCGTACAGAATCCAGCGTCTTTGTGGCGCTCCAGGCCAACGCAGACACACGCGAACTGGTCGAGGCGATCCTGGCCGACAATCCGCACGCCGTGTTGCATGAAGATCCGGCCATGGTGCGGATCAGCGCGGTCGGATCGCTCAGCGTTCATGCCGAGAGCGTCTCTGAGCGGATCGGTCGCGATTACGACCTTCAGGAAATGCATATCAATCTCATCTCTTTGTCCGGCCATGTCGACGAGACCGATGAGACTTTCACCCTCAGCTGGGCAAACTAGGAGCAGCGATCATGGACTTGCAGGTTGCGAAGAAAAAGCTCGGTCTCAAGGAACGTTACGCGCTGATGACGCGCGGGCTGGGCTGGGAAACGACCTATCAGAAAATGGACGACGTGTTTCCGATGGACACGTTCGAAGGGATCAAGATCCACGATTGGGAGGCGTGGGAAGACCCTTTCCGCCTGACCATGGACAGCTATTGGAAATACCAGGCAGAAAAAGAGCGCAAGCTCTATGCGATCGTCGACGCCTTTGCACAGAACAACGGTCACCTGACGGTAAGCGACGCGCGCTATATCAACACCGTCAAACTGTTCATCAACGCGCTGGCACCGCTGGAATATCAGTCACATCGCGGTTTTGCCCATATCGGGCGGCAATTCCGTGGCGTCGGTCCCCGTGTGGCCTGCCTGATGCAATCGCTCGACGAACTGCGCCATGCCCAGACGCAGGTTCATGCGATCAGCAATTACAATCGCTATTACAATGGCATGGCCGAATTTCGCCATCACTTCGATTATATGCCGTACTTGCAGGTGCCGCGCAGTTTCTTTGAAGACGCCACAGCGGCTGGTCCGTTTGAATTCATCACCGCGATCGGTTTTTCGTTCGAATATGTCCTGACCAACCTGGTGTTTGTGCCGTTCATTTCCGGTGCCGCCTACAACGGCGACATGGGCGCGATGACTTTCGGTTTTTCCGCACAGTCGGATGAAGCGCGCCACATGACTCTGGGGCTCGAAGTCATCAAGTTCATGCTTGAGCAGGACCCGGGGAATGTTCCGATCGTCCAGAAATGGCTGAACAAATGGACCTGGCGCGGCGTCCGCGTGCTCACGCTCGTGGCCATGATGCAGGATTACATGCTTCCCAAGCGCGTCATGAGCTGGGCGGAAGCCTGGGAAATCTATTTCGAGGAAAATTGCGGCGCGCTGTTCCGCGATCTTGAACGTTATGGCATCACTATGCCGCCTTGTGTCGAACAAGTCCGCAAGGAACGTGACCATCTGTCGCACATGGCCTGGAGTCAGTTCTATCAAGGTCGCGGGACCAACGATTTCCACACCTGGTTGCCCAGTGCCGAGGAAATGGATTGGCTTTCGGCCAAATACCCCGAAACCTTCGACCAATATTATCGTCCGCGATTTGAATATTGGGCCAAGTTGGAAGCCGAAGGCAAGCCGTTCGAATCCGCCGGCATGCCGATGCAATGCCAGTTGTGCCAGATTCCGATGTTCTTCACTGAGCCGGGCGAACCGCTTGTCCTTGCTCAGCGGCATCGTCATCACGACGGTGAACAATACCACTTCTGTTCGGAATACTGCGCCGAGATCTTCGACGATGAACCTGAAAAGTACATTCAGGCGAAAATTCCGGTCCACCAGATCTATCAGGGCAAACAATTCCCCGAAGGCACCGACCCAACCGCCGAAGGCTTTGATCCGGCCGCAGCCGTCGGAGCGTTCCTGCGTCTCGACCCGGCCAGCACCGGCAATTTCGTGGGTTCGCAAGACGAGGCCAATTTCAACATGTGGCGCGGCCTGACGCGCAGCAACGATTAAGGGAGCGGCTCGCCATGCCCGTCAACGCCATCAAACCGTACAACTTTCCGGCAGAGGATACCGAAGCCAATTTTCACGGGGCGCGTCTCGTCTATGTCGGCTGGAACCGGCATCTGATGTTTGCCACGCCCTACGCTTGGCCCTTGCCGCCCAACATGCCGTTTGGCGCTCTGACCCAAGGGCCTATGGCGGGCGCTTTTGCGCAGCATCCTGACTGGGAAAAGATCGATTGGTCTGTGGTCGCCTGGACCAAAAATGGCGAGCCCTTCACGCCAGACTATGAAGCAAGCCTTGCCGAAAACGGTATCGTCCACAAGGACTCGCTGCGCTTTACCACGCCCGGCCTCGATGGAATTGGGGGCTTGGGGCAGTGAGCCACACACTGACCATCGAAACGACCGGTGATACCGTTGAAGTCGAGGATGGCCAGACCATCCTCGACGCGTGCCTGCGCGCCGGTATCTGGTTGCCGCATGCCTGCTGCCACGGGTTGTGCGCAACCTGCAAGATCACCATCACCGATGGCGAAGTCGATCACGGCGAGGCTTCGACATTCGCATTGATGGATTTCGAGCGCGACGAGGGCAAGGCACTGGCTTGTTGCGCGCGGCTGGAAAGCGATGTGACGATCGAAGCCGACATCGAGGACGATGTCGATGCCCGTTCTATCGCTGTTGAGGACTTTGACGGCACTGTGGTGCGGATCGACAATCTGACCCCGACAATCAAGGGCATTCATATCCGCCTGGATCGTTCGATGGATTTCCAGGCCGGGCAATATGTCAATCTGCAGATCGGCGATGACGCGTCATGCACGCGGGCGTTTTCGTTGGCCAACAACCCTACGACCGGGGCCGATATCGAATTGAATATCCGCATCGTGCCCGGCGGTTTGGGGACGACCTGGATACATCAGCGCTTGGGCGTGGGCGATCGCGTCCACCTTTCCGGACCATACGGGCGTTTTTTTGTGAAGCGATCCGCGGCCAAGCCGATGATCTTCCTCGCCGGCGGTTCCGGCCTTTCCAGCCCGCGATCGATGATTCTGGACCTGATCGAACAAGGTGACGGACTGGCGATAACGCTTCTGCAGGGTGCCCGTGATCAGTCCGAACTCTATTATGAAGACGAATTTGCCGCGCTGGCCGCCCGGTTCCCAAACTTTCGCTATGTTCCAGCGCTTTCGGCGGAACCCGAAGAGAGCGATTGGCAGGGCGCACGAGGCTTTGTCCACGAGGTCGCCAAATCGCTGTTTGACAATGACTTCCGGGGACACACTGCTTATCTGTGCGGTCCGCCCGCGATGATTGACGCCTGTGTCACGACACTGATGCAGGGTCGCTTGTTCGAGCGCGACATTCATATGGAGAAGTTTTTCTCTGCTGCCGACGCCCAGCAAATTCGCAGCCCACTTTTCAAACGTATCTGAGTGCGCAATCTGCTAGCTTCACGACAAGCTGTTTAAAGCAAACCGGCGCGAAGGGCGGGATGGCAGTCAAGGTAGACCAGGGCGCGGCAGATCGCATTGACCTCTGGTCAAAGTTGCGTTTCGACGCGAGCAGCGGAACGGTGTGGCTGGGCGAACAGCGCATGCTTTTGCTGCATGCGCGTTCGCTCGGTGCCTTCCGCAACCAATTGATCAAATCACTGGGGGAAGAGCGGGCAGGAGCGCTGCTGCTGCGCATGGGATTTGATTCCGGTGCTCAGGATGCTTTGCTGGCACGGGCGCTCGTCGGTGACGGCGCGCTTGAAGACGTGTTTTTGCTGGGGCCGCGCTTGCACAGCCTTGAAGGCGTGGTGACCGTTGAAATGGTTTCCAGCGAACTTGATCTTGATACTCGAAGTTTCAAAGGGCGATTTCGCTGGTCGAGCAGTTGGGAATCTGAAACCCATATCGAGGAATTCGGCCAAGGCGATCATTGCACGTGCTGGAATCAGGTGGGCTATGCCTCGGGCTATGTGACCTCGTTCCTCGGCAAGCCTGTCTATTTTCATGAGGACAAATGTCGCAGCAAGGGCGATCCCCATTGCGAGATATTTGCCGACACCGAGGCACCGATCACCGAATCCGACCCCATTGCCGTCGCCCTTCGTCCGTCCAATATTGCCGGCGAAATCCAGGAACTGTCGGATGAGCTTGAACAGTTGCGGGCCTATCTGCGGCAGGACCTCGAGCCAGGTTCGCTGATCGGGCGGTCGAAAGCCTTCATGAGCGCTTTCAACTTGCTCAAACAGGCTGCGCACACGCCAATCACGGTTTTGCTGGAGGGCGAGACGGGCGTTGGCAAGGAGATGTTTGCGCGCTGGGTGCACGACAACAGTCCACGCCGCGACGGTCCGTTCGTGGCGATCAACTGCGGTGCCATTCCGGCCGATCTGGTTGAAAGCGAATTGTTTGGCGTCGAAAGCGGTGCCTTTACCGGGGCGCTGAAATCCCGCCCGGGCCGGTTTGAACGCGCTGACGGCGGCACCCTGTTCCTCGATGAAATTGGCGACATGCCGCTTTCGTCGCAAGTCAAGTTGCTGCGGGCCTTGCAGACGGGTGAAATCGAACGGCTGGGCGACAGCCGTGCGCGCAAGCTTGATGTGCGCATCGTCGCGGCGACCAACGTCGATCTGCAGCATGCGATCGCGGCAAAGACCTTTCGGTCCGACTTGTTCTATCGCCTCAACCCTTATCCCATCCGCATACCGCCACTGCGCGAACGTCGCGAAGATATCGGATTGTTTGTAGAGGTTTTTGTCGACCGGCTGGCACGGCGCTACGGCAAGTCTATTCGTGGTGTTTCCGACAAGGCCTTGCGCGCCCTGACTGCATATTCGTGGCCGGGGAACATTCGTGAACTTGAAAATGTGCTTGAACGCGGCGTTCTGTTGACGCGCCCGGGCTGCAATATCGAGATAGAAAGCCTGTTTGTCGGCCAGGCCGAAGGCGAACCCAGCACGATGTCTGTGGCGCAAACCGGCCTTGTAACCGCGATGCCCTCGTCGGGCGACAATGCAGTGCAGATGGCGGATCTGTCTATTGCCCGGCTTGAGGCGCAACTCATTTCCGAAGCCATGCGCCGTGCCAAAGGCAATGTTGCAGAAGCGGCCCGGTTGGTCGGTTGGACTCGCCGCCAGCTTGATTACTGGCTCAAATCCGCTGGCCCGGACCTGAAATCCTGAGCGTCTGGCTCGTGGCCAAGCTTCATACTCAAACCGTATCGCGTTGACAGCCAAACAGTATTTGCGGGTAACAACCCGTCACGGTAGCCCAATCTCAAAGCAAATCGGGGATTGAGGAAGCTGTATCGAAATCGCCTCAGGCGAACCGCCGGCTGTCCAAAAAATCTGATGAGCGTTTTGTTTTACCGCAGGCGTTGGCCTGCACGCGCAAAAAATAAGCATGGGGATGAGTATGATGCTTGGATTCCGGATTGGCGCTTCTTCGTTTGCCGTGATTGTCGCTTTGACGACTCCAGGGCTTGCGCTTGCGCAGCAGGCCGCAGCAAAGACTGCGGCTCCAGAACAGGGATTGGCGGAAATTGTCGTGACCGCCCAAAAGCGCGCGGAAAGCGCGCAATCGGTCCCGGTGGCGATCACTGCGGTTTCCGGGCAGCAACTGCAGGCCAAAGGTATTACTGACCTTGCAGGGCTGGCCGGGCAGGCGCCGAGTGTGACGCTGAAGAACACGGCGTCATTTGCCGGGTCGCAGGCAACGATCTATTCCTACATTCGCGGGATTGGTCAAAACGACTTTGCGTTCAACCTTGACCCCGGCGTCGGTGTTTACATCGATGGCGTCTATCTTGCGCGCAATATCGGCGCCAATGTCGATCTGCTCGACCTCAATCGGGTCGAAGTTCTCAAGGGGCCGCAAGGAACGCTGTTCGGGCGCAATACGATCGGTGGTGCGATCAGCCTCGTCACCAAAGACCCGGGCAAAACCTTCAGCTTCAAGGCGGAAGCGACGACCGGCAGCTATAACCGAATCGATTTTCGCGGCACGGTCGATGTGCCGTTGGTGCCTGATGTCCTGTCGGCAAGCCTCTCGGTCTCGACCGAACACCGCGATGGCTGGCAAAAGCGGATCCCCTATACCGGCTATACCGACCAGAATCCGATCTACCTGCTCGCTACGAACGGAGCCACTGGCGGGCCGACCAATACCAACGTAAATGGCAATCTGACTTTTCCGGTCGTCAGCAACAGCGCGCGCAGCGATGCGGGTGGCCAGGATCAGACCACGCTTCGTGCAAAATTCCTTTTTACCCCGACCGATCGTCTGACCTTTCGCCTCGGCGTCGACTATCTTCATGTCAACGAAGCCGCCGCGCCGTTCTCGCTGCTGCAGGTCAACCAGACGGCCTATGTGGCAATCTACAACGCCTGCATCACCGGCAACCAGCAGTTGATCACCGGATTTACCGCTTTGGCTGGCTATCCGGGCATTCCCGCGCTGTGCAACAACCCGCGCGGCAATGCCGCTTCGCCCGCCGGCGTGCAGCCATCGCTTGCCAGCCTTGCCGGGACGATGCTGCCCTATGACAATCGCTATGTGATCCACAATGCCAACGGCAGCATTAATCCCGATGCAAGCTATGCCAGTGGCCCGAACTTCGACAAAGTTGAAAACTGGGGCTTCAGCCTGCAAAGCGATTACCAGTTGGCGGAAAACCTGAACCTGAAGTCGATCACCGCTTATCGGAAACTCGACTCCAGCTTTGGCGCCGATATCGGCGGCGCGCCGATCGCTGCGCTCGATCCGACATTTGCAGACCAGGAGCGCCAATTTTCCGAGGAACTTCAAGCTGTTGGCAAAGGTTTTGGCGGCCTGTGGAAGTATGTCTTCGGCGCCTATTATTTCCATGAATGGGGCCACCATCAGGATGAAGTGCCATTTATCGGCGGCCTGATACAGGTGACTTCAAATGATCCCTATGACACCAAATCCTATGCGCTTTATACTCACAACAACTTCGAGATCATTCCGGGAAAACTGAGCGCGACCGCTGGCGCGCGCTATACCCATGACAGCAAGTATTATACCGGTACGCAGAACGATCAGAATGATTTCGGGGGTCAGTTGTTGCAACTGCCAACCAGTGTTTTTCCTGATCCGACCAATGTTTATCGCCTCTATCCCCTTGGCCTGAACCACCTGACATTCAACAATTTCTCGTTCCGCCTTGGGCTGGAGTACAAGTTCGACAGCCATGTCATGGCCTATGCATCCTATGCGACCGGCTTCAAGGGCGGTGGCTGGACGACACGTCTGACCGTGCCCAACTTTAACACGACCACGTTCCAGCCCTTGCCGGCACCGACCTTCAGTCCCGAAACCGCCAAAACTGCTGAAGTCGGGCTGAAGTCCGAGTTCCTGAACCATCGAGTGCGCCTCAATCTGGCGGCATTCCACACGATTTATGACAACATCCAACTGACCTTCCAGAACTCCGCATCGCCAGTGACTGCCAACGGTGGCAACGGCCGGATCAATGGCTTCGAAGCGGAACTTAACACCCAGTTGACATCAGCGTGGTCATTTGACGCCAGCGCCAGCACACTCGACGCAAAATATACGACCATTCTGCCTGGTGCCCCGCTCACGACAAGCGACCAGTTCGTCAACACGCCGAAATGGGCGCTGCAGGCAGGAACGTCCTATCGGATCGACCTCGGCAGCCATGGCTCGCTGACGCCGCGTGCCGACTGGACTTACACCAGCCAGGTGTTCAACGATGAAGCCAACACGCCGATCTTGGCAACGCCGGCGCACAGCATGGTCAATGGTTCGGTGACCTACAAGTTCCCGAACGACAAATTCGAGGTCCAGGCCGGTGTGACGAACGTGTTCGACAAGCGCTTTGTCGCGTCCGGCTATACCAACAACGAGGCGATTTATTCGGGCACCTACAATCCACCGCGTGAATGGTATCTGACACTGCGGGCAAGGTACTGATTGTCAATCAAGAAGGTCGTCAACAAATAGAACCCTCCCCTATCTGTTTGACGATGGTCCGGGGTGAGAAGGCGGTCGATGTATGTCGACCGCCTTTTGGTCCGATTTATATCGATCTTTTCGTCTTTTCCAATTTGCGCGATGGGTAATCATCATGAAAGCACTTATCGTCCACGCGCACTCGGAAGCAGACTCATTCGTAACGGCGATGCGTGATACCGTGGCTGTTACTTTGCAGCGGAATGGTTTCGATCTGATCCATTCCGATCTTTACGCGATGCAGTGGAACCCGACACTGTCGCCTGACGATTTCGGCGCCCGCAAGGATGCCGGGCACCTTACTTATGCGCTTGAGCAGAGGCACAATTTTGCCACGGGGAGCCTTGCGCCTGATATTTCCGCGGAAATCGAGAAGGTGGTTGCCGCGGATCTTGTGGTTTTTACGTTCCCCCTGTTCTGGTTCAATCTACCTGCAATCATGAAAGGATGGATTGATCGTGTGTTCGTGTCTGGTCCGTTTTATGGTGGCAAGGCCATTTATGAACGCGGGGGAATGCGCGGCAAACGTGCGACGGCAGCATTCAGTCTTGGCGGCAGGGAGTACATGTTCGGGCCCGAGGGCATCCACGGCCCGCTTGTAGACGGATTTCTGCGGTCATTTTTTCAAGGAACGCTTGGCTACGTCGGCTTCGAAGTCATTGCGCCTTTCGTTGCCTACCACACGCCCTATCTGCCGTTGGAAGAGCGACGGACATGCCTGGAGAATCTGGCCGCGTATTTTGACGCGCTGGATAGCCAATCCTTGATCGCGATGCCGAATTTGTCCGCCTTTGGTGAACGCTTCGAGCCACTCAATGCGATCGGTGGTGAGTGACATTAGGAATGGTACATGCTCAAGTCGTTGATCACAAAAATGCTTGAGCTTTTTGCAAGATATAACGTTCTGCGGATTACGAGCACGCAGTTTCACAGCAAAGATTGAAAGCGTTGATAAAAGGCCGCTGTATCTCCAATAATATTGGGATTCATGGTTGCGATATCTTAGTAGAAATCAGCGCTTACATGCGCGGACACCAGTGACGGTTCGTCACGATTTGACATTTATGATTTCAGGGGTGATGCATTTCTAAATCGTGCTGCTTTCTTTCCCTGCAGCGATAATTTCCATCACTTGCAGTGCCTCAGCGACAGTTACAGGAACGGGTGTTGTGCCAGAAAGCGCGTTGGTAATTGCACTGTAATAGGCGCCGTAATCTCCTCGCAAAGCGGGGACACTGGTGGTCGTGGAGCCGCCGTCGGGTGCGGCGCGGATCAGTTGCCCTGGTTCAAGATCATTGCCCCATTGCGGGTCAGCGGGCGTCAAGCCTGCTTTCGATTGGTCCTCTTGCGGATCGGAGCCATGCTTTACAAAGCTGGCGCTGGTGCCGTGTACCGAAAATCGCAATCCGTGTTCATGGCGGGTTTGCGACATGTGCAAATTGACCCTGCGGGTCGGATAGACCAGTGTCGCGCGGGCATAATCGGGTGCCAGACCGCCCGGTTTCAATATCGCAAGATCGGTGATCACGGCGGTCGGCATGCCGAACAGCACCAGCGCCTGGTCAACCAGATGGGGGCCCAGATCCTGCCACACGCCCGCGGTGCGCTGGTCTTTCCAGCGGGTGCCGACGGTGGGGCGAAAGCGGTCAAAATGGCTGTCGAATTCGACGATGTCACCCAACTGGCCGGTTTCGATCAGCGACCTCAACGTCAGGAAATCGCTGTCCCAGCGGCGATTGTGAAAGACCGACAGAATTGTGCCGGCTTGCCGTGCCCGTTCAGCAATATCGCGCGCTTCGGCCAGTGTCGGGGCGAGCGGCTTGTCGATCACGAGGTGTTTGCCGGCGGCGATGGCTGCCCGCGCCTGTTCGGCATGCAGATGGTCTGGAGTCGTCAGAACGATCAGCGACACCGCCGGGTCGGCCAGCACGTCGGCATAATCCGTGACAAGTCGCGCCTCGGGAAAGCTGGCCCTGACCTCGTCGTGACGTGATGTGACTACGGCGTGCAGTTCCAGACCTGGTGTGCTGGTAATCAGCGGAGCATGAAACACTTTGCCGGCAAGGCCGAACCCGATGAGCCCCACCCGATGCCCGTGCCTGTTTCGCGTCATGAGGTCAACTCTGCGGCCGGGAATGTCAGCGTGTTGAGCGAATCTGCAGGAAGTACCAGCGTCAGGCGCTTTCCGCCAAGCGCGTAGCGAACGGTCAGTGGCTGGCCAAGCGCATTGCTGACAATCAACACGAGCGAGCCATCGGGATTGCGAAACGCCAATTGGTCGTCAAACCCGAGGAAGCTGTCGACCGGGATGGCACGCGCGCCTCGCCGCACCGATCCGGCAATGTGGCGCAGCAGCCAGTAATCCTGTGTATGCCGGAATGTTCCGGCGCGGGTATCGACTTCGATCAGGCAATTCTGCGGCCAGCCCCAGCCGCTCATACCGCCCCGGGGCATGACCATGTTCCAGTAATCCCAGGCAGAGGCGCCCGCTGCAAAATAGCGTTTCATCAACGACCAGCCATAGCGGGCATAGTGCCAGTCGTTGGTGCCGACGCCGCATTCCTGTTCGCTGGCCCACAGTTCGATATCGGGAAAGCGCTCGCGCAACTGCGGCAACGCGCCTTTGCCGGACCATTGCACGCCGATTCCCTTGACCACCGCCGCCGCATCAGGATGCACCATGACCCGGCTGAACAGATCGGCGTTGCCGCGTTCGAGCGTGCCGAAAAACACCCGCACACCTGCCTTGTCCATTTCGCGACCCAGGAACGGCAGGAACCGCGCCAGCCCATCGGGGGTCCAGGTGCATGACGGGAACGGCTGGGCTGAATTGAATTCGTTTTGCGGCATGACCGTGCCGATGGGGATGCCGGCCTGTGCATAGGCTTCGACGTATCGGCGGAAATAGCGCGCGTAAGCGTCGAAATAGCGGTCCTGCTGGATGAAGCTGTCAGTGCCTTCGCGGCCAACCTGATCGGGGCGGATGCCGTTGGGGGCCTGGCCTGGCCACGCCGGCGTCTGCGCATAATGGCCGCCCTGTTTCATCCAGGTCGGCGGCGACCATGGTGATGCCCACAGCGCCAGATCAGGGCGAACGGCCTGTGCCGCCTGAATGTACGGGATCAGCGTTTCGCGATCGTTGGCCACGCTGAAATGATCGAGGGCAAAATCGCCCGCCACCTCGTCATAGGAATACCACCCCCGCGCAATGTCGTTGGCGCCGATCGGCGTGCGGCACAGTGAAAAAGCGCAGCCATCATCACCAAACAGACTGGCGAGGGCGGCATGGCGCAGATGCTCCGGCAAGGCTGACAGCGCCTGCCAGCCCTTTTCGCCGAAAGCCCCGCCAAATCCGGCGATCGTCTGACGCGGCTTGTCGAGCGCGATTTCCGCGTCATGCGCAAAGGGATCGGCGGGCAGCGGTTCAAACGCGGGCACGGCGTGTTCGGTCCAGGGCGAAATGGCGGTGGTTGACCGCCAACGCGCGCTGCCGGATCGGGCAGCAGCGGGAAGGGCAGCCTGCGCCTTGGCCACCGTTGGCAGCGCTGTGGTGGCCGCCACAGCGCTCAACAGGGCAAATGCATCACGGCGCGTCAGCGCAGAGTGGTCCTGGGTCATCATGAAGCCTTTGGCAGTTGGCTCGGTATCAGCTGATGTCGGCGACGGAATCGCGCTCGATCAGCGCGAAATCGAGCTGACGAAACTGCGTTGCGCCGGCATTGCCCCGGTCGAGCAGGATCTGCGCGGCGGCGCGGGCCATGTCCTCGATCGGCTGGCGGATCGTGGTCAGATAGGGCCACACCGATTTGGCGACCCAACTGTCGTCAAAACCGCAGACCGAGACGTCTTCGGGAACCGACAGGCCAAGCTGGCGGGCCGCGACCATCACGCCGGCGGCAGAATCGTCGTTGGTGGCAAAGATCGCCGTCGGATGCGGCTTTGCCCCAAGCAGCGCATGCCCTGCGGCGATGCCGGTTTCGAACAGATAGGCGCCCGCAGCTTCGCTTATGACGATATCCGGATCGCGTTCGCGCAAGCGATCCACAAAACCGGCGCGGCGCAGGTCCGCATCGCCGTGTTCCGTCGGGCCCGTGGCAATGCCGAACCGGCGATGGCCGCGCGCCCAGAAATAGTCGGCAATCGCGGCCCCGGCGGCAACGTTGTCCATCCACACCATCGATGTCCGGTCAGGATCGAGCACGGGCGTTATCCGCACCAGCGGGATGCGCCGGGATTCAAGATATTCGAGCACGATCGCCTTGTCGGTGATCGGCGGGGTCAGCACGAGCCCATCGACTTTGCTGTGCCGCAAGATACGCTCCAGTTGCGCGATGACATCGTCATCGGGCGCTTTGGTGTCGAGATTGTCGAACCGCAAATGGTGCTTTGCCTGCAGGCATGCCGCATAGATCCCGCTGACGATTGCCATCGTGTAATTCGGGCTGGGGTTGTCGAACAGCACGCCCAGCATGAAACTGCGCGCACCCGCCAGCGATCGCGCAGCGGTGTCGGGCACATAATCGAGCGCGGCAATCGCCGCCTCGACCCGCGCTTTCAACTTGGCCGAAATGTGAGGTTCCTGGTTGATCACGCGCGACACGCTTTTCAGCGAGACCCCGGCCATCACCGCAACATCGGCCATCGTCGTGGTGCCGCGCGCTGCGGGAGGAGGGGAAATTGAAGCGGGAACCTGGGTCATCGGGTGTTTCATGATGTGGCGATGGGCATGTGGCAAAGGACATGTGGCAACGGACCGGGCTGGCTCGGCCGAAGGCGGCCCTTTTCCGCCTTGCGTCACGCAACGATAGCGCCCCGTCGCAGCACCGCAAGACAAATTGACAGCGCAGTCTTGACAGCGCTGACATTTATAGTCAGACAAATGATCGTTCGATGCGGCAAGGAAATTGTTCCTCGAATCGACGCTGAGGGAGGTTTGCCTGATGAAACGTGCTCTGCTGGCTGGCGCTGCTGCGCTGGCCTTTGTGTCTGTGCCCGCTCTGGCCGAAGATGCGACCCAGCCTGCGGCAGCGGCCAACGATACCGCCTCTGTTGGCGAAATCATTGTCACTGCACAGCACGAAAAGTCGCAGCTGTCCAAAACGCCGATCTCGATGTCGGCGGTAACTGGCGACACGCTGCGTGATTCGGGCGTATTGACTGCTGCTGCTCTGCGCGATGTAGCGCCGGGGATTTCGATCGACCACACTGACGGTCTGCAGATCACGATTCGTGGGGTGACCAGCACAGACCAGACCGAAAAGGGCGATCCCTCGGCCGCATTCATGCTCGATGGGGTTTACATCGCACGCACCCAGGAAGCCGATGTCAGCTTTTTCGACGTCGACCGGGTCGAAGTGCTGCGCGGTCCACAAGGTACGCTTTACGGCCGCAACACCACCGCTGGCGTTGTCAATGTGATTACCAATCGTCCCAAGCTAGGCAAGCTCGAGGGCGGCGCAGACTTTGCCTATGGCAATTACAACGCGTTCACCGGCCAGGGATTCATCAATTTGCCCGCCGGCGAAACCTTCGCACTGCGTGCGGCAATCGACTATGACCGGCATGACAACTACCTGAAGCTTGCGCCGGGTGATACCGCCAATCTTGGGCCGCAGCGCGACAACGTAGCTGGTCGCGTGCAGGCCTATTGGGAACCGAGCCGCGATTTCAATCTGTTGCTGCGCAGCGATTTTTCGCACTTGACTGGCACGCAGGCTTCCATCGAAGCGGGGATCCCGGTTACTTCGTTTTATAACATTAATGGCGTGCTGGGCAATTCGGGGGCGTCGGCCAACTGGATCGGCAATAATTCGTCCAGCATTCTCCAGCGGGTGAACCCGATTCCGGTCGAACCCGGTATCGCTGGCAATGGCACCACCACCCCCGGCGTGCGCAACGGCGGCTATTCGCTTGAAGGCGAAGCCAACTGGAACGTTGGTCCGATTACCTTGACCGACATTGCATCGTATCGCTATTTCGGGCGCAACGAAACCAGCGTGGCTGACCTTGCGGCTGGCTTTGCGGTGCCGGATTCGTTCAACGGCTGGTACAAGCAGTTTTCCGACGAGTTCCGGCTTTCGACCAACGGCACCGGCCCGGTCCATGTGCAGGCCGGTGGGTACTATTTCCACGAACATGAAGACATCGATCTCAGCCTGTTCGGTTTGCTCGGGCCGGCTGGCTCTGCCGCCTATGTCTACGGCTTTCCGCAGAACCCCGTGATCAACCGCACTGCCGGTGCCTTTACCCAGGTGGTTTATAAGCCGGTTGATAAGGTTCGCCTGACCGCAGGCGTGCGCTACACCAGCGATTATAAGTTTCGCTATGGCCACACTGTCATTCTGCCGTCGGTCAACGCGCCACTCAGCCAGAATATCGGCTATGTGAACGACGCTTCGATCCGTGCGAGTAAGGTGACTTGGCGCGCCGGCGTCGACGCCGATGTGGCTTCGGGCCTGGCTTATGCCAGCGTTGCCTCGGGCTACAAGGCTGGCGGTTTTGGCGACGGGTGTTCGACGGGTGCCGCCGGTCAGTCCAATGTTACCTCGCAGGGCGAAAACTGCGTTTACGGCCAACCATATCAGACCGGCGCGACGCCGCAGCCGCAGGCGATCTATTACCTGCCTGAAACGCTGACCGCGTATGAAGTTGGTTACAAGGGCAAGTTCGCCGATGGCCACATCCGCCTCAATGCCGACATGTTCTATTACAATTACAACAACCTGCAATTGTCGGGCATTGTGAGCGTCGGCGGTGCACCGTCCACGGTGACCACCAACGCGGGCAAGGCATCGGTCAAAGGCGCGGAAATTGAAGCAACCTTCAAGGTCGACGATTACAACACGATCCACCTCGGCGCCGACCTGCTCAATGCCCATTACACCTCATATTGCGGACATACCGACACGAGCGTGACGCCCTATGTCTGTGATGACAACTGGGACGGCAAAAAGCTCGATCGCTCGCCTTCGGAGACGCTGCGCGCTTCATACACGCTCACTGTGCCGGTCGGCGATGGTCGCGTCGAAGGTACGGTCGGTTCGCGCTATATGTCGTCGTATGTGGTGACCGCGTTTTACGCCTACCCGGTGCAGTTCACGACGCCGGGTCACACCTCCAGCGATATTACGGTAACCTATCATGGTGCGGGTGATCGCTGGTTCTTGCAAGGCTATGCCAAAAACCTCGAAAACTTCATCACCGTCAATGGCGTCAGCACTTTCGGGTTCATTTCCGCATTTGGTGACCCGCGCACGTATGGGGTTCGCGCCGGTTTCAAATTCTGATTGCCGGTAGACCGACAGCGGCCAATTGATCCGGGGCGGATGCGGGCAGACCTGCATCCGCCCCGATTTTTGCCAAGTTTCCCAACCTAATAATTATTGGTGCAATGATGATGAAACTGCGCGCGTTTCTGCCTTGTTCGACTGCCGCTCTGGCCCTGCTGCTACCCGCCGTGGCGCGCGCCGATGCCCCCGCCGCTGCGCCCAAGGCGCGCGCTGCGGCGGTGGTTGCCACCATGTCGCCCGATGAAAAGCTGGTGCTGACCAACGGGATCATGCCGTTGCCGCTGTTTCCGGGGATCAAGTTGCCCGCCGATGCGGTGATCGGCGCGGGCTATGTGCCCGGTATCACGCGGCTGGGCATTCCCGCGCTGCGCGAAACCGATGCCAGCCTCGGCGTCGCCTGGGTCGGCGGGTTGCGCCACGATAGCGCCACCGCGCTGCCTTCGGGTCTGGCGCAGGCGGCAACGTGGAACCCCGAAGTGGTGCGGCACGGCGGGGCGATGATCGGCAGCGAGGCGCGCGCCAAAGGGTTCAACGTGCTGCTGGCGGGCGGCGCCAATCTGACCCGCGATCCGCGCAACGGCCGCACCTTTGAATATCTGTCCGAAGACCCGCTGTTGACCGGCACGCTGGTCGGCGCGGCGATTTCGGGCATCCAGTCAAACCACATCATTTCGACGATCAAGCATTTCGCGCTTAACGGGCAGGAAACCGGGCGCAAATTCGTCGACATCCGCATTTCCGAGCCGGCCGCGCGCGAAAGCGATCTGCTCGCGTTTGAAATCGGCATCGAACAGGGCCACCCCGGCAGCGCGATGTGCGCCTACAACCAGGTCAACGGCAATCATGCCTGCGACAGCGACTGGCTGCTCAACACCGTGCTCAAACATGACTGGCACTGGGATGGCTTTGTCATGTCCGACTGGGGCGCGGTGCCGGGGATGCAGGCGGCGCTGCACGGGCTCGATCAGCAATCGGGTTCGCAGCTCGATCCGGCGGTGTTCCTTGGCAAGCCGCTCGGCGAAGCGGCGGCGCGCGACAAGGCGGTGGCGCGCCATCTTGACGAGATGAACACCCGCGTGCTGACCGCGATCTATGCCAATGGTCTCGACACCCATCCGGCCGCGCCGGGCGGCACGATCGATTTCAAGGCCGATGGCGAAGTCGCGTTCGAAACGGCGCGGCAGGGCATCGTGCTGTTGAAGAACCAGGCCGGCATCCTGCCGCTGGCCGGCACTGCCAGACATATCGTGGTGATCGGTGGCTATGCCGGGCGCGGCGTGATGTCGGGCGCCGGGTCGAGCCAGGTGCAGGGGTTGGGTGGTCCGGCGGTGGCGCTGCCGGTGGGTGAAGATGGCCCGTTTGCCGGGCTGATGAACCGCAGTTACCATGCCTCTTCGCCGCTCAAGGCGATCCGCGCGATGGCGCCGGGGGCGACAGTGACTTATCGCGACGGCTACGAAGTGGCTGATGCGGTGATCCAGGCCAAAAAGGCCGATGTGGTGATCGTGTTTGCCACCAAGTGGGCGACCGAGGGTCTGGATGTGGCCGATCTGTCGCTGCCCGAAGGCCAGGATGCGCTGATTGCGGCGGTCGCGGCGGCCAATCCGCATACCGTGGTCGTGCTCGAAACCGGCAATCCGGTAGTGATGCCGTGGCTGGCGCAAGTGCCGGCGGTGATCGAAGCGTGGTATCCCGGCGCGCGCGGCGGCGATGCGATCGCCTCGGTGCTGTTCGGCCAGACCAACCCGTCGGGCCGGTTGCCGATCACTTTTCCGGCCGGCACCGATCAGTTGCCGCGCCCCGCGATCGACGGCTATGCCACGCTCGAGCCCAATTTTTCGGGCGATCCGCCGACGTCGGACACCAGACTGTCGGCCAATTACGACATCGAAGGGTCCGACGTCGGCTATCGCTGGTTTGCGCGCACCGGGGCCAGGCCGCTGTTTCCGTTCGGCTATGGCCTCAGCTATACCACCTTTGTCAGCAGCGGGCTCACAATCGATGGCCTGCATGCCGGCCTGACGGTCGCCAACACCGGGACGAGGGCGGGCGCCACCGTTGCGCAAGTCTATCTGGTCAGCCGCAATGGCGCCGCCAAACAGCGCCTCGTCGGCTTTCAGCGCGTCGAACTGGCGCCTGGTGCCAGACAGACTATCAGCCTGTCGATCGATCCGCGCCTGCTGGCGGACTGGAAAGATGGCGGTTGGACACTCGCTGGCGGCGACTATGGCTTTGCCTTGGGCGAGGATGCCGCGCATCTTGGCCCCGTTGTGAAAGTCCGCTTTGCGGCACGCCACTGGAAGGACTGAACCGATGAAAGCGCGCGCGCTCGTGGCAGCCCTGGTCATGGTATCGTCTGGCCAGATGGCCATGGCCCAGCAGGTGCAGGTCGCCCAGGGCGCGCTGAGTGGAGAAATCGCCGACGGCGTCGCAGCATTCAAGGGCATTCCTTATGCGGCGGCGCCGGTGGGTGAAAACCGGTGGCGTGCGCCGCAGCCGGCGGCCGGCTGGACGGGCGTTCGCGCCGCCACCCGCTTTGGCCATGATTGCGCGCAGGCGCCGTTTCCGCCCGATGCCGCGCCGGTTGAAATGACCCCGGCCGAAGATTGCCTGTATCTCAATGTGTGGAAGCCGGCCGGCGCCGCGCCAGGCGCGAAATTGCCCGTCATGGTGTGGATCCACGGCGGCGGTTTCGTCAACGGCGGCACCAGCCCCGGGGTCTATTCGGGCGCAAGTTTTGCGCGCGACGGGGTGGTGTTTGTCAGCCTGAACTATCGGCTCGGGCGGTTTGGCTTTTTTGCCCATCCGGGCCTTGCCGGGGAAGGCTTTGGCGGCAATTTCGGCTTTCTGGACCAGATTGCCGCGCTCAAGTGGGTGCAGGCCAATGTGGCCGCTTTCGGCGGCGATCCGGCGCATGTGACGGTGTTTGGCGAAAGCGCAGGCGGCATGTCGGTGCATATGCTGCTGCAAACACCGCTGGCGCGAGGGCTGTTTGCGCAAGCCATTGTCGAAAGCGGGGGTGGCCGCGCCGGAACATTGCCGATGCCGACAATCGCCGGTGCCGCGCGTGCCGGGGCGGCGTTCGCGCCGGGGCTGACGGCGGCGCAATTGCGCGCATTGCCCGAAGCGCAAGTCACTGGCGATCTGAACATGATGACGAGGGGCAAAGGCGGCTATCCAGGCCCGATGGTCGATGGGCGCACGATCCTTGGCAGCGCCCTGGAAGCCGCCTCAGCGGGCATGGACGCGCAAGTGCCGGTGATGATCGGCACCAATTCCGCCGACGGATTTCCCTTCGGGCTCGACAAGGCAAGGATTTTTGGCGCGTTCGGCACCGACGAAGCCGCTGCGCGCCGGATTTACGATCCCGCCGGTACAGCCAGCGACATGATCGTCGCGACCGCCGCGACCGCCGACCGGATGATGGTCGAGCCGGCGCGCGCGGTCGTGCGCGCGCTGGCGGGCCGGCAACCGGTGTGGATCTATCGCTTTGCCTATGGCACCGGTCCCTTTGCCGCATCGCTAGGCGGTGCGCCGCATGCGAGCGAAATCCCTTATGTCATGGATACGCTGGCCCGGCGCACGGTGCAGCCGATGATCGCTGCGGAACAACCCGTGGCGGCCATGATGCACCGTTACTGGGCCAATTTCGCCAAATATGGCCGACCCGATGCCGTCGCGACGCCCGCCTGGGCTCCGGCAGTGCCGGGTGATACCACCGTGCAGATCATCGATGCGGCGGGTGCTCGCCATGCCGAAGATCCGTATACCGCGCGCCTCGATTTCAACGAACATCGCGCGGGCAACTCCTGACCCGGCGGAAGGAAATGGCCATGCCCGGCACACGACGCGGCGCGATACGGCGCGAGGTTCTGGCCGGATTAGGGCTGGGTCTGCTGGCGGTTTCGGCCCGTGCGGTGCCGCCGCCACGCCAGCGCCTGATCATCGACAACGATTTTGGCGGCGATCCCGACGGGCTGTTTGCGCTGGCGCACCATTTGCTGTCGCCTTCGGTCGATATCGCGCTGGTGGTCGGATCGCATATGCATGCACACGAACCCTTTGACGCTGGGCCGCATCAGGCCGACAACGCCGCCGCCAATGCGCGCGAAGTCGCCCGGCTGGTGGGGCGTAGTGGCGTGATGCCGATCCTGGGTGGCGCCGATGCCGCGTGGTCCGCCGATCGCGCCCCGACGCGCGCCAGCCAGGCTATCGTCGACGCCGTGATGCAGACCGATCCGCACATGAAGCTGAACTATGCGGCCGGGGCGGGGCTGACCGAACTGGCCGCAGCGCATCGGCTGGATCCGCGGATTGGTTCGCGGGTGCGGCTGGTGTGGATTGGCGGGATGGAACATCCGGCGTTGCACCCCGACCAACCCGCGCGCACTGATCCCGAATACAACCTGACCATCGATCTGCCTGCGGCGCGCTATCTGTTTAACGAGACCGATATCGAAATCTGGCAAGTGCCGCGCGATGCCTATCGGCGCATGCTGATTGGGCGCGCAGAACTGGCCGCAGGGCTGGCCCCGGCGGGCGAACTGGGTGCGTGGTTGTTGGCAAAGATCGACCACGTGCGCGCGGTGGTTGCCGGGTTTGGGATCGATCCGCGCGAAACCTATATCCTGGGCGACAGCCCGCTGGTCACGCTGACCGCGCTGCAATCAACGTTCGAAGCAGACGCGTCATCAAGCGACTATGTGGTGCGCCCGACCCCCGCGCTCGATGAGGCAGGGCGCTATGTTGCGCGGCCCGGCGCACGGCCGATGCGCATCTATCAGACAATCGATACGCGGCTGACCTTTGCCGACATGTTTGCCAAATTCGCCGCGCACGCGCTCAATCGAGGCTGAGCACCACGACCGATTTGGCCGGGATGGCGATGTCCAGCCGGTTGCCAGCGATGGTCGCGCCGTGAAAGGCCCGCGGCGCGATCTGTTCGGGCAGGCCGGGCGTGTTGTGCGCATCCATCTTCTCGGCGGTCAGGATCTGCCCGGTCGCGCGCGCCGGTCGGGCATGACCCAGGTCGAACGCCAGGCGATAGCCGTGGTCTTTGTCGGCGTTGGCCACCGCGACATAAATCTTGCCATCCGTGCCGCGCGCGGCGCTGGCGGTGAAGGCGGGGAAATGGCCGCCGTCGGCGGCCAATTGCGGCGCGTTGACATGGATCGGCAGGACCGTCGCATCCTGAAACGGGCGATATAACGCAAACGCATAATAGGTCGGCGTGCGCGCCATGTTCGCGCCGTCGGTCAGCAACATCGCCTGCAACACGTTTACCGCCTGCGCGATATTGGCCATGCGCACGCGCGCGGCATGGGCGTGGAAAATGTTGAAGGTCTCAGCCGCCACCAGCGCATCGCGCAAGGTGTTCTGCTGATAGAGATGCCCTGGTTCGGTGCCCGGTTCGGGCGCGTACCAGGTGCCCCATTCGTCGACAAACAGGCCGATGCGGCGGGCGGGATCGACCGCGTCCATCACCGTTTCGTGCGCGCGCAGGACATCGTCCATGCGCCACGCCTGATAGAGGATTTCGTTCCACTGTTCAGGCGGGAAATTGAGCGCGGCAGCGCTGTTGCGCTGCGTCCAGTCGCCATGAAACACGGTGTAATAGTGCAGCGAGATCGCGTCCATCATCGGCCCTGCGTTCTTCAGCACGACCTCCATCCAGTGCGTGTCGTCGTTGTTCGGGCCCGATGCCACGCGCAATGCGGTGTTGTCGTTGTGCATGTGAAAGGTCGCGCCGTTCTTGTGAAAGAATGTCGCAAAGCGGCGGTATTCGTTAGCAAAATATTCGGGTGTCTGCGCCCCGCCACAGCCCCAGGCTTCGTTGCCGATACCCACGAAATTCAACTGGAACGGTGCGGCATGGCCGTTGGCGCGGCGTTCGTTGGCCAGCGTGTCGTCCCCGCGCGAGGTGATATAGTCCATCCATTCGCGCATGACGCCGGGCGTTGCCGTGGCCATGTTGATTGCCACATAAGTCTGCGCGTCGATCTGTTCGGCAAAGTCGAAGAATTCGTGCGTGCCAAAGGCGTTGGTTTCCATCCCGCCCCACCAGTCGTTCTTGCGCACCGGGCGCCCCGCGCGCGGACCGATGCCGTCGCGCCAGTTGTAGATGTCGGCAAAGCAGCCGCCGGGCCAGCGCACTACCGGCACCTGTACCGCCCTGAGCGCCGCCACGACATCTTTGCGGATGCCGCGCGTGTTGGGAATCGGGCTGTCCGGGCCGACCCAGATGCCGTCATAGATGCCGCGCCCGAGATGTTCGGCAAATTGTCCCTGGATGTTGCGCGAAATCACTGCGGCCGGCTGGTCAGTGGCAATTGTGCCGGCGATTGTGTCCTGCGCGCGTGCCGATCCGGCACAAGCGGCCAGTACCATGGATGCGATCAGCAGCGACACTTTCTTGCGCATTGTTTTCAACCCTGTTGTATCCTGTTCGGTATGCGATACCTTTGTTTCACGCAAAAGCCCAGTTTCAAGTAGGACTAAAAAATGCCAACGGCGGTTTGAGGTGGTGAGCGATTCCAGAACGACTGTCGCTGCGTCGCGCCAAAAGCGCAGCACCGGGCGCCGATTCAACGGCGCGATCGCGCACAAGCTTGGCACCGATATCCTGTCGGGGGTCTATCCCCCGGGTACGGTGCTGTCGAGCGAGGTGGATTTTTCTGCATCGTTGCAAGTATCGCGCGGCGCGCTGCGCGAGGCGATGCAGGTGCTGGCCGCGAAGGGCCTGGTCGAAAGCCGGCCCAAGGCGGGCACCCGGGTCCTGCCGCGCAACCGCTGGAACCTGCTCGATCCCGATGTGCTGGCCTGGGCCTTTGCCGGCGAGCCCGATCCGGTGTTTGTGCGCGGCATTTTCGAATTGCGTGCGATTGTCGAACCCGGTGCGGCGCGGCTGGCCGCCGAACGGCGCACGCGCGAGGATTTGCAGGGGATGAAGCTGGCGCTGGGTGCGATGCGCCGCCACACGCTGGCCACCGAAGCGGGGCGGATGGCAGATCGCGATTTTCACGACGCGATCCTGCGTGCCACGCGCAACGATGCCCTGACCGTGCTTTCGGCCAGCATCGGCGCGGCGGTGCACTGGACCACCCAGTACAAACAGCGCGCGCAAGCGCTGCCGCGCAATCCGATCCCCGACCATGCCAAAGTTTATGACGCGATCGCGGCGGGAGACGGTGACGCGGCCGCCGCAGCCATGCGCATCCTGGTCGATCTGGCGCTGGAAGACACCGCCGCACAAATGGGTCTTGCTCAGGCGGCCAGCGGCCCGGCGTAAGCATGCGGCGGATTGCCTGACACCCCGGCATCGACTTCGAACAGCGCGCCATCGACATCGCCCGGCGGCAGGCCGATCGACGCCGAGGTGACCAGCAGCCGATCAAGCGCAGGCCCGCAAAATGCGAGATTGGTGATCCGCCGCGCGGGCAGGGCGATGCTGCGGTCGAGCCGGCCATCCGGGGCAAAGCGGCTGATCCGGCCGTCGTCCCAGTGCGCCACCCACAGAAATCCTTCGGCATCGCACGTCATGCCGTCGGGATAGCCGTCAGCTTCGCCAAATGTGATCCAGGGCTGGCGATCACGGATGCCCGCCTCGTTGAAGGCAAAGCGATAGATTGTTCGGCGGCCGCTATCGGCATGGTACAGCCAGCGGCCGCACGGCGACAGGGCCGGGCCATTGGGCACAAGATAGCCGGTGTCGGCCTGCGCCCAGGTGCCATCGGGCGACAGGCGGTAGAGCGATCCGGTACAGTCCTGTTCCGCCATGTCCATCGTGCCGCACCAGATTGCGCCATGGCGGTCGGCCTTGCCATCGTTCATGCGGTTGCCGGGCAGATGCGGTTCCGGCCCGTGGCGCACGCCGACCGTCAGCGGGTCGAGCGTGATCCGCGCAATTCCGCTGCGAAAGCCACCCACCAGCCCGCCTTGTGCATGTTCGACCACCCAGCCAAGCGGTTCGGGCATGACCCAGCGGTCGATCGCGCCGCTGTCCAGATGCAAGCGGTTGAGCGCCGGGGCGAGAATATCGACCCAGTAGAACGCGCCGTCGCGCGCGCACCACAGCGCGCCTTCGCCCAGCGTGTCGCGAATATCGCGCGCGATCAGTCGGACATCGGCCATCCCGGCAGATCCTTCAGTGATTATCGCGCGGCAGTCCCATGGTCTGGGCAATGCGCTGGAATTTTTCGCTACCTTCAAGGATCGCGCCGCGATCGAGTTGGCCCACCAGCGCGCGCTGAATGTCCTGCCAGGGCGTCTGGCTGGGCGGATAGGGGTAGCCGCCGGCCGCCTGCAGCGCCTCGCGCCGTTCGGCGAGGTCCGCGTCGGAGATCAGCACATTGACGGTCCCTTTGCGCAAATCGATCCGCACCCGGTCGCCATCGCGCAACAGTGCAAGCCCGCCGAGCACGGCCGCCTCGGGCGAAGCGTTGAGGATCGACGGGCTGCCCGATGTGCCCGATTGGCGTCCATCGCCCAGGCACGGCAATTCGGTCGTTCCTTGGGTGATCAGATAGGCGGGTGGGCGCATGTTGACGACTTCGGCCGCGCCCGGATAGCCGACAGGGCCCGCGCCGCGCATGAACAGCAGCGTCGCCGGCGTAATCCCGAGTGCCGGATCATCGATGCGCGCGTGATAATCCTCCGGCCCGTCGAACACCACCGCCGGGCCTTCAAAGGCATCGGGATCGTCGGGGTTGGACAGATAGCGGGCGCGAAATCCGGGCGAAATCACGCTGGTTTTCATGATCGCGGCATCGAACAGGTTGCCGGTCAACACCAGGAACCCGGCATCGGGCAGGATCGGCTGCGCAAAGGGGCGGATCACGCGTTCGTCCTCGATCGTCGCATTGCGGCAATTGTCGCCGATCGTGCGCCCGTTGACGGTCATCGCCTGTTCGCGGATCAGCCCCTGGCCCATCAATTGCGCCACCACTGCCGGCACGCCGCCCGCGCGGTAATAGTCTTCGCCCAGGAATTCGCCCGCGGGTTGCAGGTTGACCAGCAGCGGGATCGCATGGCCGACATCCTGCCAGTCGCGCAGCGGCAGATCGACCCCGACATGGCGCGCGATCGCGGTCAGGTGGATCGGCGCATTGGTGCTGCCGCCGATCGCCGAATTGACCGCGATGGCGTTGTGGAACGCATCGCGCGTCAGGATGTCCGAAGGTTTCAGGTCTTCATGCACCATGTCGACAATGCGCTGCCCGGTGCGCCAGGCGCATTCCTGCCGGTCGCGATAGGGCGCGGGTATCGCGGCCGATCCTGGCAGCATCATCCCCAGCGCTTCGGCCAGGCTGTTCATCGTGGTCGCCGTGCCCATCGTGTTGCAATAGCCGGTGCTGGGCGCGGATGTGGCCACCAGCTTGATAAAGCCTTCATCGTCAATTTCGCCCGCGGCCAGCATCTGGCGCGCACGCCACACGATCGTGCCGCTGCCGGTGCGTTCACCGCCTTGTTTGTTCGAGGCGTGCCAGCCGTTGAGCATCGGACCGACCGAAAGCGCGATCGCCGGGATATTCACCGTGGCCGCCGCCATCAGCAGCGCCGGCGTCGTCTTGTCGCACCCGGTGGTCAGCACCACGCCATCGATGGGATAGCCGTACAGCGCCTCGACCAGCCCGAGATAGGCAAGATTGCGGTCGAGCCCGGCGGTCGGGCGCTTGCCGGTTTCCTGGATCGGATGGACCGGAATTTCGAGCGCGATCCCGCCCTTGTCGCGAATGCCTTCGCGCACGCGTTCGGCCAGCACCAGGTGATGGCGGTTGCACGGGGACAGGTCGCTGCCGGTCTGGGCAATGCCGATGATCGGGCGGCCCGAACGCAACTCTTCAAGACTCAGCCCGAAATTGAGATAGCGCTCCAGATAGAGCGCGGTCATGTCGATGTTGTCGGGATTGTCGAACCAGGCGCGGCTGCGCAGTTTTTTGGTCATTGCGGATCTCGCTCAGCGCACGGAAAGGCGGAAAATCATCGCGTGGCGATAGGGCTTGCCCGGGTCGATCCGCGCCGAAACGAAATTTGCGTGATTGGGCGCATCGGGAAACTTCTGCGGTTCCAGCGCGATGCCGTCGCCCATGCGATAGAGATGCCCGTGCTTGCCGACCAGCGTGCCGTCGAGAAAGTTGCCGGTATAGAATTGCACCCCCGGTTCGGTGGTCAGCACTTCCAGCGTGCGGCCTGATGCGGGGTCGGTCAGTCGCGCGGCAAGCTCGGGGGCATCGGTCAGTCCCTTGTCGAGCGCAAAGTTGTGGTCATAGCCGCGCCCTGCGACAATCTGCGCATCGCGTCCGTCGCGCAAACCATCAGCAATCGTGCGGGGCGCGCGCAAATCGAACACCGTTCCGGCCACCTGGCGCAGTTCCCCGGTGGGGATCAGGTGATCGTCGACCGGGGTATAGGCCGACGCCGGGATCGTTATGTGATGGTTCATCGCGCCTTCGGCGCTGCCTTCGCCCGCCATGTTGAAAAGCGCATGGTTGGTCATGTTGACGATCGTCGGCTTGTCGCACGTGGCTTCGAACACGATTTCCAGGTCACCGTGCTCGTCCAGCGAATAGGTGACGGTTGCGGTCAGCGTGCCGGGATAGCCGGCATCGCCGTCCGCGCTGACATGGCGCAGCACGACGCGCGCGACCGCGCCCGATTGCACCGCGACCACTTGCCACAGCACTTTGTCAAAGCCATTGCCGCCGCCATGCAGCGACTGACCATGGTCATTCTGCGGCAATTGATACCTTTGCCCGTCGAGCGTGAAACGCCCGTTCGCGATACGATTGGCAAACCGGCCGATCGTCGCGCCGAAATAGTTGGGGTGATCGACATAGGATGCCAGGTCGTCATAGCCCAGCACGACATCGGCCGGCACGCCCTGACGATCGGGCGCGATCAGCGACTGCAGCGTGGCGCCATAGGCCAGGATGCGCGCCGAAACGCCGTTTCCGGCCTTGAGCGTGATGGCCGGGACACCGCTGCCGTCGGGCAGTCTGCCGGCGCTTTCGCTGCTGGCGGTGACCGCATGCGCCGAACCCTGCGCTGTCATGGCGATTGCCAGACCGATCATCGCGCTTTGCCAGCCCGCTGTCTTTTTCATGCCCGTTCCTTTTGGCTGGCGCAGACCCATTGACGCCATCGCGGGCGACATATAGTCCGACAAATTATCGGCGCGCAAGCCACCCGTTCAAGGTGGCCCCGTTTAATTCGCGAGAGGATCAGGATGCCACCCGTACCCAACGCCGCAACTGCCGGCATTCCGTCCGCCCCGGCCGGCGTGCGTTATGGTCCCGCGCTGGCGCTGCTGGCCACGCTGTTTTTCATGTGGGGCTTCATCACCGTCATCAACAACACCCTGCTGCCGCATCTGCGCAGCGTGTTCGACCTGAATTATACGCAGACCACGCTGATCGAATCGGTGTGGTTCATCGCCTATTTCTTTGCCTCGATTCCGTCGGCGCGGCTGATCGAGCGGGTGGGGTACAAGCTGTCGATCGTCACCGGGCTCGGCATCATGGCGGCGGGTGCGCTGGGCATGATGGCAGCGGCGGCGATCCCGTCGTATGGCGTGACGCTGGTCATGCTGTTCGTGATCGCCAGCGGAATCACGCTGCTGCAAGTCGCCGCCAATCCCTATGTTGCCGTGGTCGGCAAGTCGGAAACGGCATCGTCGCGGCTCAATCTGGTCCAAGCGATGAATTCGGCCGGTACGATGCTGGCACCGGCCTTCGGAGCCTGGCTGATCCTGGGCCGGTCGAAAAGCGGCACGGCGATGTCCGGCGCGCTGATCACTCCGGCCGAGCGGCTGGCCGATGCGCATTCGGTGATCCTGCCTTATGCGCTGGTGACGGGCGTGCTGCTGATCCTGGCGCTGGTGTTCCTGCGCTTTCCCTTGCCGGTGCTGGGGTCATCGACGCAGCGCGCCGATGCGCAAGACCGCGCGGGTCTTTCGCTATGGGCGCATCGCAACCTGGTGTTCGGCATCCCCGCGATTTTCATCTATCTGATCGCCGAAATCGGCGTCGCCAACCTGTTCATCAATTTCATCAGCCAGCCGACGATTGCCAACCTGACGCACGAGGCGGCCGGGCGCTATCTGACGTTCCTGTGGGGCGGGATGATGGTGGGGCGTTTTGCCGGTTCCGCGATCATGCAAAAGGTGCGCGCCGAAACGGTGCTGGCGGCGTTTTCGGTGGGCGCCTTCGTGGTGATGATGGTCACCGTCTTTGCCAGCGGGCCGGTGGCGATGTGGTCGCTGATCCTGGTCGGGCTGTTCCATTCGATCATGTTCCCGACGATCTTTACATTGGGGATCAAGGGGCTGGGGCCGCTGACCGAAGAAGGATCGGGGCTGATGGTCATGGCCATTGCCGGCGGGGCGCTGGTGGTGGTGCAGGGTTGGCTGGCTGATCGCTATGGCTTGCAGAATTCGTTCCTGCTGACCGCAGCCTGCGAGCTTTACGTGCTGTTCTATGCGCTGTGGGGCGCGCGGCCGACGCATGCACTGCCCGATCCGTCGCTGGATTGATGACTTTGCCGGAGAAGACCACGATGGAATTTCGCTCGATCGACGCCCGGACCGGCGAACCCTTTGGCCCGCCGATCGCGGTCGACGGCATCGAAGCGGTGGCTGCAGCCTGCGCCGCCGCCGATGCCGCGTTTGATACCTATCGCGCGACCAGCCGCGACGCGCGCGCCGCGTTCCTTGAAACGATCGCCGAACAGATCCTGGCGCTGGGCGACCCGCTGATTGCGGCGGCGATGCGCGAAAGCGGCCTGCCGCGCGCCCGGCTCGAGGGCGAACGTGGGCGAACGGTGGGCCAATTGCGGATGTTTGCCGATGTCGTGCGCAAGGGGCTGTGGGCCGGTTTGCGCATCGACCCGGCCTTGCCCGATCGTCAGCCATTGCCGCGCCCCGACTTGCGGCTGCGGTTTGTCGCGGTGGGGCCGGTCGCGGTGTTTGGCGCATCGAATTTCCCGCTCGCCTTTTCTACCGCCGGTGGTGACACGGCTTCGGCACTGGCGGCAGGGTGCCCGGTGGTGGTCAAAGGCCACCCGGCGCATCCCGAAACCGGGGCGCTGGTCGCTACGGCGATTGCCCGTGCGGTCGACATCTGCGGTTTGCCCAAGGGCGTGTTCGGCCATCTGGTCGGTCCGTCAAATGGCCTGGGCGCAGCGCTGGTGCGCGATCCCCGCATTGCCGCTGTCGGCTTTACTGGGTCGCGCGCGGGTGGGCTTGCCCTGGCGCGGCTGGCACAGGCACGCACCGTACCGATCCCGGTCTATGCCGAAATGAGCAGCATCAATCCGGTCGTGCTGTTGCCCGAGGCGCTGCGCGCGCGGGGGCCAGCTCTGGGCACAGCCTTTGCCGGTTCGCTGACGCTGGGCGCGGGGCAGTTCTGCACCAATCCTGGCCTGGTGCTGGCGATCGAGGGCGCGGGGCTGGACGCGTTTGTGGCGGCCGCGAGCGCCGCCGTGCAAGCGGCGCCAGCGCAAGTCATGCTGACCCGGGGGATCGCCGATGCCTATCGCGCGGGGCTTGCCACGTTGCACAGGGCGGCAACGCCGCTAGCGCAAGGCGAGCCGGGCGCCGACACCTTGGCCGGCGCGGCGCTGTTCGAGACGACGGCGGACGCATTCCTCGCCAATCCCGATCTCGCGCACGAAGTGTTCGGCGCCAGCTCGGTCGTGGTGCGTTGCGCCGATGCTGATTCGCTGGAATCGGTGCTGCGCGCTCTCGAAGGGCAATTGACAGCGACCATGCACCATGATGCGGGCGATCATGCGCTGGCCGCGCAGCTGCTGCTGGTGCTGGAGCGCAAAGTCGGCCGCATTCTCGCCAATGGTTGGCCGACCGGGGTCGAAGTGTGTCACGCGATGGTCCACGGCGGACCATTCCCGGCGACCACCGACCCGCGTACCACGTCAGTCGGCAGTCTGGCGATCGACCGGTTCCTGCGCCCGGTCAGCTATCAGAATCTTGATCCCGCCTTGTTGCCGCCTGAACTGCGCGACGCGGCGCGCGGCGATGGCATGCCGCGGTTGATCGACGGCACGTTGACCTTTGACTGAATTTGGAGACGATTGACCATGGCGCTTCGCCTGCTGCAACACCGTGCTGCCTATGGCGACCGGGGCCTGATCCTTGCCGATGGCGACCGGGCACGGTTCGTCGTCGGCGTGGCAACGACCGTTGGCCTGGCGCAGCGCGCCATCGCGGCGGGCACCGGTCTTGCGCAAGCCGCATACGACGCCGGGCTGGGCGCGACGGTTGATATTGCCGAAGAACTGGCCTCGGGGCGGCTCCTGACGCCGATCGATCATCCCGATCCGGCGCATGTGCTGCTGTCGGGCACCGGGCTGACCCACCTGGGATCGGCCGAAGGACGCGACAAGATGCATGCCGCTGCCGCAGCGGGCCAGACGCTGACCGATTCGATGCGGATGTTTCTCGAAGGCGTCGAAGGTGGCAAGCCTGCGCCCGGCGCCGTGGGCCAACAACCTGAATGGTTCTACAAGGGCGATGGCTCGCAACTGGTCGGCCCCGGCGCAGACCTCGTCATGCCCGCCTTTGCCCGCGATGGCGGCGAAGAGCCCGAACTGGCCGGCATTTACCTGATCGGCGCGGATGGCACCCCGTTCCGGCTGGGCGTGGTGCTCGCCAACGAATTTTCCGACCATGTGACCGAACGCCACAATTATCTCTGGCTGGCGCATTCCAAGCTGCGCCAGGCGGCGCTGGGTGCCGAATTGCTGATTGGTGAAGTGCCCGCCGATGTGCGCGGCACCAGCCGGATCGTGCGCGATTGCCAGGCGATCTGGGAAAAGCCGTTCCTTTCGGGCGAGGCCAACATGTCGCACAGCCTGGCCAATCTGGAACACCATCACTTCAAATATGCGCTGTTCCGCCGCCCCGGCGATGTGCATGTCCATTTCTTTGGCACCGCTACGCTGTCGTTTTCCGACAATCTGCAAACGCAGGAAGGTGATGTGTTCGAAATCGCCGCCGCCCCGTTCGGCCTGCCGCTCCGCAACCGGCTGTCCCGCGCCGGGGTTGAGGCCGTGACGGTGAGGGCGTTGTAGTGGCACCGATCCGGATCGCGGTGATCGGTGTCGGCAAGATTGCCCGCGATCAGCATCTGCCGGTACTCGCCGGCAATCCCGATTTTGTTCTGGCGGCGCTGGTCAGCCGCAGCGACCCGAACATGGGCGTGCCGTGGTTTCCAACGCTTGATGACCTGTTGGCCAGCGACATCGGTGTCGATGCGGTGGCATTGTGCACCCCGACTGAGGTTCGTTATGAACTGGCCGCCAGGGCGATGCGCCATGGCCTGAACTGCCTGCTCGAAAAGCCGCCGGCCGCGACGCTGTCCGAATTCGAGGCGCTGCGCGCGGTTGCCGACGAGACCGGGGCAACCTTGTTCGTGGCCTGGCATTCGCGTCATGCCGCTTGCGTCGATCAGGCGCGGCAGTGGCTGGCAGGGCGGCAGATCGTGTCGGCACAGATCACATGGCGCGAGGATGTGCGCCAGTGGCACCCCGAGCAGGACTGGATCTGGGAACCCGAAGGCTTTGGCGTGTTCGATCCCGGCAGCAACGCCCTGTCGATCGCCACGCGGATCCTGCCGCGGCCGATCTTTCTGACCGCGGCGACCTTGCAGGTGCCTGCCAATCGCAACGCGCCGATAGCGGCGGCGATGACCTTCAGCGATGGCCATGGCGCGACGATCACCATGGATATCGATTGGCGGCAGATCGGTCCGCAATCGTGGGACATTGCGGTGGAAACCGACGCCGGAACGCTGTTGCTGGCCAACGGCGGGGCCAATCTGGCGTTGCCCGGCGACAGTCGGGTATTCGGCGAGGCGGTCTATGGTGGGTTGCGCGCCGAATATGAGGGGCTTTATGCCAGATTTGCCGCGCTGATCGGTGCGGGGCAAAGCGAAGCCGACATCGCGCCGCTACGCCATGTTGCCGATGCCTTCTTGCGCGGGCGCCGCGAAATTGTCGCCGCGTTTGATGATTGAACTTTGTTGCCTGCATCGGGGTTCTCGTAACCGTGATGCAAAAAGTGCCGGGGAGTGAGACAAAGTTGGGGGTCACGCGGCCGCCCGCAGCGCCGTTGCCGCACTTTCGAGCGAATTGAAATGATGGGCACGCACGGTGACCACCGCATGTGCTCCGACAGCGGACCACCTCATTTGCTGAAGTTTGTTCATCCGCTGGTTGACCAGAGTATTCGCCACGCCTTCGGTGGTTGAGGTCCCGATGGGTTTCCCTTGGAGATGGCGCAGGCCGTAGTTTACCAGATGGGCGCTTTGCCCTTCGAGGGCCAAAGGTCGCTGCCGCAGATGCATGCGCGGCTGATGCGAATGACGGCATCGGTGGGTTTGAGAATGGCGGCGTCGGGCACCGTATCGATGCGGACATCGTGAGCCTTGATCATCACGGTTGCGCGCATGGTCGTTACTCCTGACTCTGTTGCGGGCCGGCGAGGTAATCCTCATCGGAAACATGCTCCATCCATTCGACCATCCGACCGTCAAGCGCTTCCTGGATGGCGATATGGGTCATCGCGGTGGTTGCGGTTGCACCGTGCCAGTGGCGATGTCCGGGCGGACACCATACCACATCGCCCGTGCGGATCTCGACCACAGGGCCGCCTTCGCAGCAGGTCCAGCCGGTTCCGGCGGTAACCACCAGTGTCTGGCCCAACGGGTGGCTGTGCCACGCCGTGCGCGCGCCAGGCTCGAACGTGACACTGGCACAACCATGCCGGGCGGGAGCTTGAGCAGTATTGAGCGGGTCGATGCGCACCCGGCCGGTGAACCAGTCTGTCGGACCGGGCTGGGAAGGGCGGCTGCCGTTGCGATACAGGATCATGCTTTGCTCCGTGCAGGAATGGACGATGGCTCGCCGAGGCCGATTGCTGCGATCAATGCCGAGCCGAACAGCAGCGCGGCACCGCCAAGAAATGTTGACCGCAGGCCAAGGCTGTCGAACACCAGGCCACCGCCTGCCGCGCCAAGCGTGATGGCCGACTGAATAACTGCGACCATCAGGCCGCCGCCGGCTTCGGCATCGTTGGGCAGGGTACGTGCGAGCCAGATCCACCAAACCGCCGGGAGCGCCGTGCCAACCAGGCCCCAGACAGTCAGCAGGCACGCTGTTTCATGTGCATTGCGACCAGCCCCGATCAGAGCCAGCGTCACTGCTGCCATGATCAATGGCGCCCCTGTCAGCGTCAGCGCTAGACTGTAAGCAACACAACGTCTGATCAGTGCATTGCCGGCTACACCAGCCACGCCCATTGCGAGCAGTATCAGCGACAGCGTAGAGACGCTTACTCCGGTGGTCTGTTCAAGGAAAGGCCGCAAGTATGTGAATACAGCGAATTGCCCGGCAAACAGCAGAGCTATCGCCGCCATGCCCGTGCGCACTCGGGTTTGACGCATCACTCCGAAGACATCGGGCCCTTGCGCGGCGCGAGGCGACGGCATTGCGGGCAAGGTCAGCCATTTCCAAGCAAAAGTGAGCGCAGCCAGCGGCACGACGATGAAAAACGCCCAACGCCATCCGATGAATAACCCCAGAAAACTACCCAGCGGCGCCGAAACCGTCGTGGCTACCGCATTGCCGCCATTGAGCAGCGCCAGCGCGCGCGGCACATCGTTGGCTGGCACTAACCGCATCACAGTTGCCGCAGACATCGACCAGAATCCGCCAATCACAACACCGAGCAACGCGCGTCCAGCCATCAGCACCGCAAAGTTGGGTGCCATAGAAACCATCAACCCGGACAGCAGCATCACCAGTGTCAGGCCCAGCAGCAAATGTCGGCGGTCGATGCCGGCTGTGGCGCGGGCGATAAACAAACTGGTAAGCACTGCAAACAGGCCAGAGACAGAAATGGCCTGCCCGGCCATTCCGTCAGTCAGGTGCAGGTCGGTGGCGATTGGCGTCAACAGGCTGACCGGCATGAACTCAGACGCGATCAGCGTCGAGACACATAGTGACAGCGCGAGCACGGCACTCCAGCGGGCTGGCGAGTTTTGTTCAGCCTGTTTCATGGTGACGCATTCTACCGCTTAGAAAGCGTCGTGATTACCTGCCATAAATTCACCAGAGCGGTGAATCTCCTTCATCAATGATGCGGTTCACGCTCCGAGCGGTCGCAGTTCCTGAATAAGCTCGATCAGCAGGCGCAGGCCCGTCGGCAACTGATGGCGGCCGGGGTAATATATGTAGAAGCCTTCCCCCATCGAGGACCAGTCATCCAGCACGGTTCGCAAGGCACCGCGGGCAACCGCTTCGTCCACGCATGGCTCTGGCAGATACGCCAGCGCCGCGCCACGTGCCGCGAGATCCAGCGCGAGATGAGTCTGGTTCATTGTGATCGCGCCCGGCACATCGATGGCCACCGCCTCGCCCTGGCGCTCGAATTCCCAGTGGTAAATGCTGTCATCGCCAAGCCGGAAACGCAGGCAGCGGTGGCGGGCCAGATCGTGCGGATGCGCGGGCATGCCAAATCGCGCGAGATAATCGGGAGAGCCTACCACTACCCAGCGCACACTGGGCGAAAGCCGCCGCGCGACCATGTCTTCCGGCACTGTCCCGCCATAGCGGATGCCAGCGTCGAACCCGCTGCCTACGATGTCCAGCAAGGCGTTGTTGACAACAACATCGATGGCAATGCCAGGATAACGATCAACAAATTCCGGCAGCACATTTCCAAGCAAGAGCATGGCGGCATGTTCGGGCACGTTGAGGCGAATACGACCCGCCGGTTCGTCTCTCAGTCGATGCAGTCGCTCAATCGCCGCGTCGATCGCAGCGAAAGGTCCTTCGAGCGCGGCCTGCAATTCCTCGCCTGCAGCGGTCAACGTGACACTTCGGCTGGTCCGATTGACCAGCCGCAACCCCAGCCGCGCCTCCATCCCCTTCAGCGCATGGCTGATCGCCGAGGCACTGACCCCCAACTCCAGCCCAGTGCGCCGAAAGTTGCCCAGCCTCGCCAACACAAGAAATGTCTGGAAGTCGGTGAGATCGGAACGACCAAATGCCATGATCAGGCGATGGCGTATTTTGACATGACTGACAAGCATGCACCCAAGTGGCAGGCGTGGTCCTGTCGCCCGAGTTTCCGACCAATCGACAGCGAGCTATACTAAGAGGGCTCCGACATGATGGGCGCGGTTTCACCAAGGCTGGTTGGCCGGACCGATAGTGAATTCATTGACGGTGGTGTCTGCGGGCAGGTTCAGCGCATAGGCCACCACATCGGCCACGCGTTCTGGGGCGATGCCATAACGGCTGTACAGGGCGCGCATCCCCTCCGAAACACCCTCATGGCTGATAGTGTCCAACAATTCGGTGTTGATAGCTGCGGGATAGATGGTGGCGGTGCGGATGTTGGTCCCCTCATTGGCCGATTCCATACGCAGCACCTCCATGAAGGCCCGCACGAACCACTTTGTGCCACAATAAACACCAGTGGTGGGATAGGCCTTGAGCCCCGCGACCGAGGATGTGGCGATCACATGGCCTGACTTTTGCGCGACAAAGGTGGGCATCACGGCCGCCACGCCGTTCAGTACTCCACTGACGTTGACGTCGACCATCCGGCGCCACTCATCGGTCTTGAGCGCTGAAATAGGCGAATTGGGCATGAGGCCAGCGTTGAGGAAAATCGCGTCCACTCCGCCAAATTCAGCCTTGGCCCGCTCAACGATTGCCGAGTTGGATTCGGGGCTGGTCACGTCCAGCGCCTGTGCGACAGCTTGGCCACCATCCTTGCAGATCGACTCGACAATGGTGTTTAGGCGATCCTCGCGTCGGGCGCCCAGCACCAGCTTGGCGCCGCGCCCAGCCAGCAGGCGGGCCGTTGCCTCGCCAATACCTGAAGAGGCGCCGGTGATGATGACCGTCTTGCCTGTAATGTTGTTGTCCATGGGTTTGGTCCTTGAATGAGGGTTACAGGCCTTCGACCAGATAAGTGCGGCTGATGGTGGCGTTGATACGGTGGGCGATGATCGCCTGATAGGCAGGCGAGGTGTACCAGCCGAGCGCAGCCTCATTGCTGTCAAAGCGCATGATTACGATTTTGCCCTGTGGCGCATCGCCCTCAAGGGGTGTGATGTTGTCGCCATTGATCAGCATCTGCGGTGCGAAGGGTGCAATGGTTGCCCCCACGGCATCGAGATAGGGTCGTAAAGCCGCCGCGTCCTGGATCTCGACCTCGGCGATGAAATACGTGGGATTGCTCATGAGTTTTCCTCCTGGACGGGTCAGATCAGCACGCTCAGGGCGGCAATCAGGCGCGTGGCATGGTTGTGGGCGCGGGCCTCCACTTCGGCGCGCTGGGCATCGGTGGTGACGCCGGGGATGAACATCATCCCGTGCGAGTGAATCGGATCGGCCATCTTCAGCCCGCATAGCACCGCGGTCTGGCGCAGCGGCGGCAGGAAGTCTTCGACCGGGTGGTTCATGGGCTGGCCATGGGCATAGGCGGTCTCTGGCGCGCCGGTGGTGAATGAGAGGAGCAGCGTCTTGCCATGCAGCTTGTCGCCGCCCGCGCCATGCGCAAAGCCGAAGACCAGCACATCATCGACCCATTTCTTGAACAGGGCGGGCAGTGCGTACCAGTAGAAAGGGAATTGCCACACAATGACATCGGCGGTGACCAGCGCAGCCTGTTCTGCGGCCACATCAATGCGGTAATCGGGATAAAGCCGGTCGAGACGGCGGATTTCCGGGGCAATGTCTGTTGCTTCAGCGAGATCGGCTAGGATGGTGCGGTTGGCCAGCGATGTATCAAGATCGGGGTGGCCAGACAGGACGAGGACTTTGCTCAAGCGAGCCTCCAGCGGTTGGGAGTTGCGATAACCGCCAGATAGCGCAAGTGATTGTTGCCTTTTAGCAGATGCAAGGCAAAATCAAATTTTCCATGATGGAAACAATAGTAACATGGACAGCACTATCTTCCACCACCTTACGGTGTTTCACGCTATTGCCGCCGAAGGCAGCATCACGGGCGCGGCCCGTCGGCTGGAAATGGGCGTGCCGGCGATCAGCAAGTCGCTGAAAGCGCTGGAGGCGCGCGCTGGCCTGCCCTTGTTCCACCGCACCACGCGCAAGCTGGAGATCACCGAGGCGGGCCAGATGTTGCGCGACCGCACGCAGGATGCTGTCCGCCAGCTGGACTATGCCTTTGAAAGCGTGCAGGATCTTGGCCAGACGCCTAGCGGCACAGTGCGTATCACCACTGCGCGCTTTGCTTATCAATGGGTGCTTCGCCCGGTGATGGCCGCGTTTTATGAGGCCTATCCGCATATTCAGCTGGAAATCTCGATTTCAGACGGCACCATCGACATGATTGCGCAAGGGTTCGACCTTGGCATCCGCTTTGGGGATCGGCTGGAGGAAGGCATGGTCGCGCGCCGGTTAATGCCTCCTGTGCGTGAAGGTCTCTATGTCACGCTCGCTTACGTCGAGCGCAACGGTATGCCAGCAACGGCGCAGGATTTGCGTAGCCACCAATTAATCGGCTACCGCTTCATCACGGCCAACCGCACGTTGCCGCTCATTCTGGATCAGGGCGGGAATGAACTTGCTGTTGATATGCCAGCACGCATCGTCACCAATGACATCGAAGTCACCGCCGATGCCATTCGGCAGGGGCTAGGCATTGGTCGCCTGTTCGAGCCGATCCATGCAGCCTTGCCCGATCGCGATGCGTTTATGCCAGTGCTTGAGCACCATTGGCGCACCTATCCGCCGCTCTACATTTATTTCCCGAAAAACAGCCAAAGGGCCAAACGGGTGCGTGCGGTGATCGATTACCTGACCGATCCTCATGCACAAGGCGGGCGGTGAAGTCTGGTCGAAAGGTCTAGCACCGATATCTATACCGGAGAAGGTGTTCTAAGAGTCAATTTGGCGCCAGGGCGTGAAGGTTGCAGCGCGACAATCAGGATGAGAACGGCCTCTCGCTCAGATTGTCGCGCTACTGTGAAGGTGGTATTCGATCTGACATCACAAAAGAAATTACGCCGCAGCTCGCCATAGATTGTTGCCGGATGTCGTCCGAGCTCTGAAGCGATCCTGCCAACCGGCTGGTTGGTATCACGTAGGTGCATGATCCGATCGCGTTCTGCGAGGCTCAGGTGATGATAGATTCAAGGCATTTGGCGTTCTTTCGAGTGGGGCAGTGGATGCTCGGAAGTCCTCGAAATTCGCACTTGCAGTTAGAATCCGCCCGCTTACAAGGGGCCAGATTGATAACATAAATTATGTTAGCTGAGGTCGGAAAATGGCCAAGTTCGGTGTGCCGAGTATGTCCATTGTTCAGTGCGCAAGAGAGACGTTTGTTGCGGGCCTCATGATCGAGAGGGCTTTTGGGCATCCCGCAGTCCGAAGTGCAGTTTCAACGCATCGGGCAACTCCGCGTAGAAGGATTCGGGTAACAATCGACTGGCTCGGGTGCCTTGAGATGCTGTCGCCGCGCGGTTCGTCGAGGCCGACGGCTTTATCACCGTGCCTTGCGAAACTGAGAACTTTGATATGACCTGGGCTGCCTGCCAAAGCATCAAAGGCTAACGCCAAAAAATTCTGGGATGAACCTTGGGTTCGCGTTTGCGGGCAGCCCGCATGATCATCAGTGGCCTGGCAGTGCCATCATCCTTTTAATCCAGCCCCGCTGCCATTTGGCCAAGGTTTGCCGGGATGTCGCACCGTAGATCGGTGCGCCGAAGGTTGCGCTGGGGAGCCACTTTCGGCAGCTGATCTGGAAATGCACGTGCGGGCTGCTATCGTGTGGGGTGTGTACGGCCGCCTCGACGATCAGTTGCATGGGCAACACGTGCGCACGGACAAAGCGCTCGATCATGTCTGCCCAGGCATTTTGGTGGCTTGCCGGCAGCCGGCACAGCAGATGGCTGGAAATGATCACAACGCGACCCTGCGCCTCGGCAATGCGGTCGGCCTCTTGCCAAACGCGCAAAGCGGGCACTTCGGGTGCGCCCGCCGGGAAAAACACCCGGGAACTGTGCAAGTCCTTGCCGGCACGGAGATAGTTCAGCGTCTTGCCGGTATGGGTCTGGACCACCGCCCGGTTCGAATAGGCGTGGAGCTCAACAGCGCACTGGGAC
>Ga0164296_1000246_pt1 | contig 67988 bp, 60 predicted proteins | sample GEODES057metaG_FD_113533 | JGI IMG/M metagenome (GOLD analysis project Ga0164296, IMG submission 113533) | Dystrophic lake water microbial communities from Trout Bog Lake, Wisconsin, USA - GEODES057 metaG | ecosystem: Environmental > Aquatic > Freshwater > Lake | place: USA: Trout Bog Lake...
ACCTCGACCAACATCACTAGACGACTGGAACGTTCCACCAGTGTTCCGATGGCAGAACGGTTAAAGGCGCCCTTGATTAGGTCTCCTTCCCAATGACCAGGAATCAGACGGTCTTCCACCTCGCGCTCAGGGGCGACGAAGCCGTCGAGATGCCTGTGGCGACCCAGGAACTCAGTATGAAGCCAAACTTAGGCTTGATGTAAAGGGCGTTGTAGATCGTTTCGTGCGACACCCGCTGCTACACATATTCAGGATAGTGATTCCTGAGTGTGCCAGCGATTTGCTCCAGAGACCAGCCCTCCCGAAGGAAGTACTCAACAACCCCAACAGTACTGTGTGGACACCAAATGCAAGAATCCGCACTCATCATCGACCGCCTCGTGGTGATCAAAAAAGCGGGGGGGGAAATGAAGCATCCCAATTAGTGAAACCACCCGAAGGGTTTGATTGGCTAGGCAATAAAAGAAGCATGCCACCAATTGGGTGATCTGTAATACGAGAGGCCATGGCTTTAAGTCTGTAACGAATGCTTTCCAGACGGCATGCAACAGAGCGCAGTTGAAAGATCTGCAACCGCATGACTTGATACGAACGTTTTCAAGTTGGCTCGTTCAGGAAGGCGGATCAATACAGGGGAGCTGCTGCGGTATTGGATGGACCGCTTGGGCTTAAGATGATTGGGTGGTTGGATTTCACGTTTTAGCAAAGCGTGAAATAAAAAAGGTTAGGAGATTCTTAGTGAAACTCGCTAACCCTCTGAATTTAATGGTGGGCCGTGAAAGGCTCGAACTTTCGACCTATGGATTAAGAGTCCACTGCTCTACCAACTGAGCTAACGGCCCGGAAACTTTATTACCCGCCGGAAGGGGTGGGGTGACTGACGGGGCTCGAACCCGCGACAACAGGAATCACAATCCTGGACTCTACCAACTGAGCTACAGTCACCATCGAATCAAAAACGATTGTAATGGTGCGCTTGGCAGGACTCGAACCTGCGACCCTCGGCTTAGAAGGCCGATGCTCTATCCAGCTGAGCTACAAGCGCATGGTCGGGGTAACACGATTCGAACATGCGACATCCTGCTCCCAAAGCAGGCGCTCTACCAGGCTGAGCTATACCCCGTCGTTTGTGCTTCATCTTGAATAGCCGCTGGGCGAACCATCAAGACGTGGAATTCTAGCGTTTTCGATCGCCTTGGTCAACGTCTGTTGTGATAGAAGTCTTGAATTAAAGTCGACTTTTCACGATGTCGTAAATTTCGTCCCCTTCTTGATCAAGCCCTTCAGACAGTTTCTTAAGCTGTTCAAGTCTAGAAATGACGAAGACCTCGTCTCGTATAGCTCCTGCATTTACATAGACATTTAAAGCTGCGCTCTTAAAAGCAGCCTCTGCGGCCGTTACCGCAACTCCCGCATCGCTCACAACATTCTTGTTACCTCGCTCTGCGACGGCTCTTGAGAGTTCAATCACTTCACGACAAGCTTTTGCACAAGCCAAGGGCACATCCGTAGCCGCTTTTAGGGCCGCCTGAATCGTCTCGCTTCTTAATGATTTTTCTTCTTCGCTTTCTTTGGGTAGTCCATAAGCAGCCATCACTTGGTCAAATACCGTCACATCGTCTTTAACCATCGATAGGAGTTCATGGCGAAGTCTCTCTGATTTGACCAACACATCGCGCATCTCAGGCTCGAGATGCTCATGATTTTTTTTGCCGATAGTCAAGTTACATACCATTGATACCAAACCCGCCGCCATGGATCCCATTATGGCGGCAGCACTTCCACCGCCTGGGGTGGCTGATTTGCTGGCCAGCTCTTCAAGAAAGAGCTCTATCGATTTATCTTTAATCATGTCTATCAGTTCCTTGAAATACAGCGTTCGAGCACGTTTCGTTACGCATGATTATAAAACAGACCAGCATTTAGGTCCTTTGTCGATTTTTAAAGGCAGCTCTATGCGATAATTAACATTAATAGACAACCATGCTTATGATCATAGGAGCTTAGAGGCATGCTTCATGCCCCAAAAGCTTGACTGGCATTAGGAATGATCTCGATGAAAAAACTTCTTTTCCACTTCGATACAGATCACTACCCCTCTGTTTTCGACACCGTAGTGGCTTATGACGGTGGAGCCGATCATGTCATTGGATACGGTAACGTTACCCCAGACTCAGTAGGCCCTTTAGTAGAAGGCACCATTTTTACTCGACCACCCAAAGAAAAGAAAAATACCGCCATTTTCATCGGCGGAAGCAACGTACAAGAAGGTACCCTACTCCTCAAAGCCATCAAAAAGAAATTTTTTGCTGACTTCAGAGTTTCGGTCATGCTGGACAGCAACGGCAGCAATACGACTGCAGCCGCAGCCGTGTCTAAGTTACTGGGTAGCGGTGCGATCAAAGGAACGCGCTGTGTTGTTCTGGCTGGAACGGGGCCCGTGGGCCAGAGAGCGGCCTTGATGCTCGCTCGTGAAGGAGCCTCAGAAGTGATTGTAACTTCAAGACAACAAGCGCGAGCCGATCATGTTGCCCAAGAGTTGAGAGAACGGTTCGACGTAGAAATCATCCCAAAACAGGCCTTCAACTCGGATGATCGCGGGACAGCCATTGAGGGAGCGAACATTGTGATTGCAACTGGTGCTGCAGGCGTTGAACTGATCAAAGCCGAACACTGGAAAAACAACCCATCGATCAACATGATGGCCGATGCCAACGCCACGCCGCCCATTGGAATTGGTGGCACCGACATGATGGACCGGGGCATTGAACGCGAAGGCAAAATAATTTGGGGCGCAATTGGCTTTGGGACACTGAAACTTGCACTCCATCGTGCCTGTATTGCCAAACTATTCGAGACTAATAATTTGTCGCTCGATGCCGAAGAGATTTTTGCTATTGCAAAATCCATGAACTAGGACTTTTTCCACCGATTGGTTTATGGCTAACCCAGTCCGCTGTAGAATGGTGGACAGAATCGAATTCATAAAAACATTTCAGGTTTAAAGCATGATCGTTCGCAAGCAGACCGTTGGCGTCAAAGTAGGGAATGTACAGATCGGCGGGGGTGCTCCCATCGTCATCCAATCCATGACCAACACTGATACAGCCGATGTCGAAAGCACATCAAAACAGATAATCGAACTGGCTCGTGCCGGCTCGGAACTGGTGCGGGTTACCGTCAATAATGAAGAATCAGCCGAAGCGGTTCCACATATCCGGGATCGAATAGAGAAAGCGGGCTGCAACGTTCCCATCATCGGTGACTTTCATTTCAATGGCCATAAACTGCTAGAAAAATATCCGGCTTGCGCTGAAGCACTTGGGAAATACCGAATTAACCCCGGCAATGTGGGCAGAGGCTCTAAGCGTGACCCTCAATTCGCTCAGATGATCGAATTTGCCTGTACCTACAATAAACCCGTGCGAATCGGGGTCAATTGGGGGAGTCTTGATCAATCTGTTCTTGCAAGACTTCTGGACGAAAACGCACAACTGTCGGCCCCCGAACCCCTCGAAGTTGTCATGCGCGAAGCGGTGATCACTTCTGCGCTAGAAAGCGCTTATAAAGCCATCGAATTGGGTCTCCCCAAAGATCGCATTGTCATTTCTTGTAAACTCAGCCGTGTTCAAGAACTCATATCGGTCTATGAGGCGATGTCCACACGCTGTGATTTCGCACTACACTTAGGCTTAACAGAAGCCGGCATGGGCTCTAAGGGCATTGTGGCTTCTACGGCCGCTCTCGGCGTTATTCTGCAACAGGGTATCGGTGACACCATCCGTGTCTCCTTAACGCCTGAACCCGTTCATAATGATCGAACACAAGAAGTGATTGTCGCTCAGGAAATCCTCCAAACCATGGGGCTTCGATCCTTCATGCCGCTTGTGACGGCGTGCCCAGGATGCGGACGCACTACCAGCACGTATTTCCAACAATTGGCTCAAGACATACAAAGCCATCTTCGCCATAAAATGCCTGAATGGAAACGCCAGTATCATGGCGTTGAAGACATGCAAGTAGCGGTTATGGGCTGCGTAGTCAATGGACCCGGAGAAAGCAAACATTCCAACATTGGAATCAGCTTACCGGGTACAGGTGAAGATCCGGTTGCACCTGTCTATGAAGATGGCATTAAGACGGTGACTCTAAAAGGTGACAAGATTGCCGAAGAGTTCCAGGTAATGGTTGAGAAATACGTAGACAGTCACTACGGCCGTAAAAACTAAAACTCAAAAAAGGGAGCCTTTCTTGGAAGGCTTCCGTCCCGACTCCTCCCCTTCTGGCGAGAAAAAATTGTGACTTCGTTGTAAAATAAACGTTCTTACTTGAACCCCAGCCACGTGGAAGATAGACACCCTTTCTTCAGTGACCCACTCGCGATCGCTGAAATCCAGCGTTTAGATCGTGCCATGACCGCAAGGACCCTTATCAATGCTTAATCTGTTCAGGTTCTCCTGTACCGTTTTAATCGCTTTTTGGCTGTTTGGCTGCGCCAACGAACCTCCTGCCCCGGCAACAAGCGCCAAACAAAAGAATTCAAAAAAGATTGCCAAGCAGTATTTTAGAGCGCCCATGGATAGCGGAACGGCGCACTACCCTCGGTTCCCCCAGGGAGCACGATCAATAGACGACGCTCTTTATAGCTTTGGTCCTTATGCGGTGGATCAATTAGAACCCTATTTCGTCAAAGCGGGTGTTAGCTATCCGCCCAGTGAAGTCGTGCTGTTAGCGATCAAAGACGAGAAGAGAATGGAAATCTGGGCTAGGGGAACGGGCCGATTCAAACTGATTAAAGAATACGGCATCAAGGCGGCCAGCGGCATGCGTGGTCCGAAACTGCAACAAGGTGATCGTCAGGTACCTGAGGGCATTTACCATATTTCAAGACTCAATCCGAACAGCAACTATCACCTTTCCATGAAAGTCGACTACCCAAATGATTTCGACTTGGCTCATGCCGATATGGATGGGCGAGATAACTTAGGTGGAGACATCTTTATACATGGAAAAAATGTATCGGCGGGCTGTCTGGCCATGGGCGATGCGGCTATTGAAGAGCTTTTCGTGATGGTCGCCCATGTCGGCACGGAAAATCTCCGAGTCATTATTACACCGAGTGATCCTAGGGTCGCTCCACTGGATGCCTCGGCACCCCACCTTCCTGACTGGACAAATGATCTTTATCGAGAAATTACTGCTGAGATCTTTCAAGTAACCGGCGCTAAACCACCGGTAAAGATAGCGAGTAGCCGACCGAACCACCCGCTCTATAAGCGGGCCAATTAGCAGCACCACGTCGGCGCCTTCGGGCGCCGTTTTGTTATCTGAAGCCCACAGGTTCTTAAAGAGCATGAAAAGCACACAGCCCGAAATCCTAGACCTCACTTCGCTTTCGCGTTTCTTTGATCTTTTGAAGCAATTACTGTCACCCTTAATCGGGCCTAAGGCGTGGCTATTCTTAGGGCTACTCATCTTGATGTCCGTCAGCGTTAATCTTCTTAACGTCATCAATAGCTATATCGGACGCGACTTCATCACCGCGATTGAGCACAAGGATACCCCTGAGTTCATTCACCAGGCGCTCTTTTATGTCTTGGTGTTTGCGGCCAGCACAGTAGTCGCCGTCATCTATCGCTATGTAGAAGAGCGACTGGGTCTCTCATTGCGCATTTCACTGACACAAAGACTTTTAGATGCCTATCTGAAGCACCCAATCTACTACCGGTTATGTGATGGCTCTGCCCTCAATGGGGAAGTGGAATATCCAGATCAGCGTATTTCTGAAGACGTCAAAAACTTCACCCTCAATCTCCTTTCTATTGTCCTTATGGGGATGAATGGAGTTTTCACCATCGTGGCCTTTTCTAGCGTCTTATGGAGCATAAGTTCGTTACTATTTACTGTTGCTGTTGTTTACGCTGTGGTCGGGACGTACTTAGCGGGTCGACTGGGAGGGCCTTTGATTGGCCTCAACTATCACCAATTCGACCGGGAGGCTCACTTCCGATCTGATTTGATTCATGTCCGAGAGAATGCAGAATCCATCGCTGTTTTACGACGCGAAGAACGGGTTAAGAGCCGCTTATCCAAACACTTCGAAGAGCTTGTCACTAACTATAGAAACATCATCGAGGTAAACCGTAGTTTAGGCTTTTTCACCACCGGCTATAACTATCTCATCCAGATTATTCCAGCGCTCATCGTAGCGCCGCTTTTCATGCGCGGTGAGGTTGAGTTTGGAGTGATCACCCAATCGGCCATGGCCTTTACCCAACTGCTTGGGGCGTTTTCACTGTTAGTTACTCAATTTCAGCTCTTCTCATCCTTTGCGGCTATTGTGGCGCGACTTGGCGCCCTTACGGAGTCCATGGACCAACAAGACACAAACCAAAAGTGTTCCATTGTGATTCACTCCGATGAGCCAGGGATTCGCTTCCGCCACCTGAACTTACCGAGTCTCAATAACGCCCATACATTGATCGATGACCTGAATATCGAAATCCAGCCCGGAACTCGGGTTTTGGTCGCCAGTCAGGATGAAATGGCAAGCGCTGCCCTTTTCAAGGCTACGGCAGGCATTTGGAATGTAGGCTCCGGCATTATTGACCGACCTTCACTGGATCAGATTATGTTCCTGCCTGAAAGGCCCTATTTACCACACGCCACCTTGCGCGAACTTCTGCTGCATACGGGAGAAGAATCCAGAACGCCCGAGGGCACTATTCTCGATCTACTCGAGCGCCTTCATCTCAGCTCCATACTTGAACGAGTCAATGGGTTGGATACTGAAGCGCACTGGTGGACCACATTGTCTTTAGGTGAACAACAGCGCGTTGCCTTTGCTCGGCTGTGGCTTGCAGCCCCACGTTTTGCCGTGTTGGATCGGCCCCATTCATCCCTCGATTCCGATACCATCGCCCTCATGCTTGACCTTTTGAACCTACGCGGCATTTCGTACGTACATTTCGGTGATCGACACGAGCCTCTAAATTTCTATGACGCCACCCTAACCATTCATGAACAAGGACTTTGGAGCTGGAAGAAACTGGGGCACGCGAACTAGAGACTCTGAACTCTAAACAGGTCTTTGAGTCCTAAATTCTTAGAAACCACAGATGAGGACTCGAATGACCATACACCCTACCATCGCTTGCACATCACCCTATCCGCAATTCGATCCTCTCTCTGCTCTTAATCTTATTAAAGACCATGCAGACTGGGTTGCATTGCGTTATGTTTCAGAAACCAGCCATAAACGTCGCGTTAGAAACGGTAGGCCCGAACAAAATGCCATCGGTTTTGAACAAGGCGTCATGATAGAAGCCATGGTTGATGGTCAATTGGCTTATGCAGGCACCAGTAGACTCAGTCCTGATGGTCTTCTGGAGGCCGTTAAGCGAGCGACACATTTGGCGCGGTCAACAGCTGACAACAAGGCTTTTCATTTTACGGAGATGCAAAGACCCCCTTCCAAGGGTGTATTCAATTCACCTAGACAACGGGAGCTCGATAGCTTGTCCCTTGCGGCCTTTACCGATCTCTTAATGGGTGCAAGTCACGCTCTCAAAGTTTCAGACAACATTGTGACCGCCATTGCAGAGGCCACACTGGTTGAAAGCCATATGCATTACGTAAGCAGCCAGGGCGCTAATTTCTCCCAATCCTGGCTACTCATAAGTCAAAATTTTCAAGCCATTGCAGCACGCGATGGCGAGGTCCAACAAAGAAGCCTCAATGGCCCAACAGCTCGTTGCTGGCAAGGTGGCCTAGAGCACTTTGAAGAAGACCATCTGCTCAAAACGTGTCAAAAGGTGGGTGAAGAAGCCTTAGCGCTTCTCGACGCCGACAATTGCCCGAACACACGCTGTGATCTCATTTTGGCACCGGATCAGATGCTGCTTCAGATTCACGAATCTATTGGTCACCCGCTTGAATTGGACAGAATCCTAGGTGATGAAAGGAACTATGCAGGTTGGAGCTTTGTAAAGCCGAAGGACTTCGGTCACCTGCAATACGGTAGCAACCTAATGAACGTCACCTATGCCCCATCCAACGAGGGACAGTTCGCTTCTTTTAAGTTCGACGACTCAGGAAATCCTGCAGAAAGAGCTTTCTTGATCAAAGAGGGGCGATTACTACGCGGCCTTGGAAGCCTAGAAAGCCAGACCCGCCTTGGACAGCCCGGGGTCGGGAACTTCAGATCTTCTGGCTGGAACCGTGCACCCATAGACCGAATGGGTAATATCAACTTGGAACCGGGTGAGTCATCACTCAACACGATGATCGAATCGGTTGAGTCTGGCATTTACATGGAGTCGAATCGTTCTTGGTCGATTGATGACTACAGAAATAAGTTTCAGTTTGGCTGCGAGTTTGGTCGACTCATTGAACAGGGACGCCTAACTAAAATCGTCAAAAATCCAAATTATAGGGGGGTCACGGTACCCTTTTGGACATCCCTTTCGGCCGTGGGAGGTGCATCGGAACATCAGGCCTTTGGTACACCTTATTGCGGGAAGGGGGAGCCCAATCAAATGATCCGGGTGGGGCACGCTTCCCCACCCTGCCTCTTCCAAAACATTGAAGTATTTGGAGCGGATGTATGAATACCGCTATGAATAAACGTTATATAGAGGTCCTCGCAGAGCAATGCATTAAAACGCTCATGGCCCTTGAAGAATTGACTTTAAATTTCTCTGGAGAGGATCAAACCTATGTCCGATTCAACGGGGGTCACATTCGTCAATCGACATCCGTTCAACAAAACCGCGTGAGCATTACGTTTCAACAGAGCAAAAGACGCGTGATCTTCGGTATCGATTTAACGGGTGAACTGACTTCTGACGTAGCCCTATGTCTATCATTGATAGAACGTGCTCGACAGGAAGTTAACATACTGCCTGAAGACCCCTACTGCAGCCCAATCGAAGTTTCTGATCAAAGTGACGAGTCACATAAAGGGGAGATACCTCAGCTCGAGGACCAATTAGCCGACATCGCAAAGGCCTCCAGTCATGCCGATCTTGCAGGGCTACTCGCAACGGGGCGCCAGTACCGAGCGATAAGAAACTCAAAAGGTGCGAGCCACTGGTTTGAAAATGAAAGCTTCTTTTTTGACTATTCACTTTATACCGTCAACGACCAAGGCGATAACAAGGCCATTAAAAGTCTTTACGCTGGGCGTGAGTGGAACTCGGGTGCTCTGAGCGATCAGATTCAGGACAACATCCATCAACTTGCGCAACTAAGACAAGCGAATCGTACAGTCTTACCTGGTTCTTATCGGGTCTTTCTTGGCCCTTCAGCCGTTGCAGCCTTGGTACAGATGTTTTCTTGGGGCGCTGTAAGCTACGGCGCTTGGCGTCGAGGTAACTCTGCTTTAAAGAAGTTGATTGAGGGAGAAATGAGCTTATCGCCACTCTTTTCTCTTACTGAGGATTTTTCGGGTGGTCTTGTACCAAGATTTAATAGCCTGGGTGAAGTCGCGAATGAGTCATTACCGATCATTGAAAAGGGTCGACTGAAGCAATTATTAACCAGTACCCGATCAAGTCGTGAATACGCTGTGCCAGCGAATGGCGCAGAAAGCTCTGAAGGTTTACGATCACCCGTCATGGATAGCGGAACGCTCGAAAGACCAGACTATTTGGAAAGGCTTGGCACAGGCCTTTACATTAACAACCTCCATTACCTCAACTGGAGCGACCTGCAATCCGCCCGCATCACAGGCATGACAAGATATGCCTGCTTTTGGGTCGAGAACGGTGACATCGTGGCGCCCATTCAAGACCTTCGTTTCGACGAAAGTCTCTTTCGTGTATTTGGCAGCGAACTAGAGGCCGTTACCCATGAACAACGAACCGTCATGAACACAGACACCTATGGTCAACGCTCACTGGGTGGCAGTAAGGTCCCGGGAATTTTGGTTAAAGACTTTAAATTCACGCTCTAAATGGGCCCCCGAAACAGACTAGTCAGGGGCCCTACTCAGAGACTCACTGGGTATCTTTAGACTTTACCCATGAAGTAGGCCACGTTGTTTGCGGAAGCCACATTTGAACGAGGGACGTAAAAATCATGATGGATGAGGCCAAACTGTATCCAAAACCACCCAGCATGGTTAACCAGGCAAAGATCGGCACGTATTTAGTCAACCACCAAGACAGAACGTCAAGAATCAAGAAAGCAAACGGCGTTGAGATCAACACCAACTTGAGTCGCTGAGGGAATTGCGACATCGCAAAGATCCAGCCGACAAAGAGGAAGATGAATCCAATACCAAACAAGTGGATGTGTGAGACTCGGGTGAGTGATGCGATGCTTGCGCCCTCATCCACCTCGGCCACTTTCTTAATATTTTCGTATTTAGTGAAATCAGGCAGTGCAGCACCAGGCCCATGACAACCGGCGCAATACTGATTAACCAGCGGTAGGATTTCAGAATTCCACTCCTTGAGGCTTGCCTCATCTCGAGCCCACTGAATTAACCGGAAGCGCACATTATCAGGCGCCATGGGCTTCATCTGACCTTTGAGCATCGACTCAAGCTTCGACCCGCTTCGATTTCCGTAATAACTGTAAACAATATCATCAATAGAAAGACCCGGTTTCCCGTCCGCCTTTCCATGCGTCTCCATGATCTGAAAACCTGCCATCAATAATCCAACACCCACGACAGCGAGAAACCCAGTGAAGAGTACCTTGTAGGTATAAGACAGCTTAGCCAGCGTCACATTCTGGATCATGATCAAACACTCCTAGATGATTGGGTAAGACAACCCTATTAGACCTGTCAGAAGTGAAAGCTTCAAGCACCATTTCTCCCTAATTTTTCAATTGGGTTTCAATTATTTACCCTTTGGATGTAACGAATTTACCAATATGCTATAAAAACGCCTATTGGCCCTAAGATCCGTTGCTCAACCATCCCTTCAACGAGTCTAGGATTTAGGCCATTCAAACCCAAACTCAAAAATACAGCACTCATTAACTCGAATAAATTGGCTACAGAAACATGAATAGAACCCTTTCATCATTCATTGCATCCTCTATCCTTACGGTATTCGTTTTAGCCATCAATGGCTGCGACAGTAATTCATCCAATGGAGGCGCCGGCAGTGTTAGCCAGGAAGCGCATATTGAAGGCTATGTTTCAGACATCCATGGCCCTATCCAAGAGGGAACGATCGAAGTCAAGGACAAAAATCTTAAAAGCATTTCGTCGATAAATCTGGATGGCAACAGCAATCATTTTGCTTTGAAAGTAGCGGCAGGAACGACCTACCCCATTTTGTTAGTGGCAACCCCACCCGAAGGCAAAAATCAGAACGTTGTTCGCGCTACTGTGACGAACCCTCTGGCTGACCGAATGGACATTAGCGACATTACCAGCTTGGTGGTGGATGCGGCCTTGGCTTTGGGAGGTCTCACAGAATCGAATATTTCGAAGGCCTCTGGAGGCGCTATTGGTTTGCGCCAGCGCCAAGGCGTCAGCGCAGGTTCGGGTGGTGGCGGCGCAGGCGCTGGCCAAAGCGGGGGTGGTGCGGGAAATGGGGGTCATGGAGGTCATGACATGACCGGAACCGGTGATCGAAGTGCCCAACCCATGCAGAACATGCAACACTGATGACTACGCCGCCGAAACCAAGCTTGTCCAGGTTTCTGCGGTTCATCCTTTCCTCCGCGACATACCCCGTCTTTCAGGACGGGGAGGAAGTCAAACCCGCCTAAAGGACATAGCTAGATACCCAACAGCCCATAGGCGAACGTGACGAGCGCCAGAAAAATCAGTGCGCTTGATCCCCATGCGCGAGTCCTTCCCTTTGATAGGCCCCAGACATAACCAGCCTTCATTAAGTCGTTGCTGGCCGCTGCAAAAAAAATCGCCTTACCGATTACTGGAACAGGAAGATCTGAACCACCTTGAACCAAAGCAAGCACGAAGGGATAAATATCCGTAAATCCACTCAAAAGGGCTACTCCATGGAGCTCCCCAGTCGAGTGATGACCCAGTATAAAATGGGTAATCGCCGTGACAACCAGAAATGACGTCGCAAATAGAATGGCGGCGTTGATCTCCAGCGGGTTCTCGGGCGTTTCCATTTCAGGCGTAGCCTTCCCCGCTCCTCCATCTCTCATAAAGGCCATGAACGCTATCAGTAGAGAGACCCCACTTAGAAGCAAAAATCCAGGCAAAGTAGCCAGGGCGATGGGCATTTGAAAGATACCAATGACCACGACAAGCCTTAAGTACATAACCCCGGTCGATAAGATGATAGCCGTCGAGGGCTTAAGAGACCTGGCATCGTAGTAACGTGATTGGCGTGCCAGTACCACCGATGTAGCCGTACTTGAGTAGAGCCCTCCGATGGCCCCCGTCAGTATGATCTCCTTACCTTTCACGAAATAGGTCTGCAATAGGTAAGCGAAATACGAAATACCGCTGATAACCACTACGGAAAGCCAAGTTTGATAGATCGAAACTGGGAGAAAGGAGGCGATGGGGCCTTTGGGTGTTAAAGGAAGAATCACTCCTGAGAGCACCAAAAACTTGGCCAGTGTAATGATTTCCTTATTCGCAACCGTCTGAGTCAATTGATGAATCCTTTCCTTGGCATTCAAGACAAAAAGAATCGCCATGACGTAAAGAACCAAAAACCAATCCGGCAGGATCAGGCTAACAGGGCCTATGGTGTAGCAGACGAGCGCAATCAATAAACCGATCATGCCGTATTCATGTTGACTGATCTTGTATTGATAGAACGTAGCAAGAAGGTAGCCGATCACAACGAGCCCTGCTATATAGATTAGGCCCGTATCCTGAATTTGAAAGAGAACGAACCCCAATGCGCCGATAAAGACACAGGAGCGAGTACTCCCAAAGATCAGTCGTTTGTTACTTGTAAGGTAATATTCACGAAGACCTAAACCGAGTAAAAACGACATGCTCAGGGTCAATAGAAAAGCCTTGAGCAAAGGAGTGAATCCAATGTATTCCGTTAGCTGCATAAGCCTGTCACTCCTGTTTATGAGGGCTGAAGCTTCAGCTTCAACCCTCTAAGTAGGTAGGTATCGATCAGAGTTCGCGCGTGGCACTGAAACGAATATCGGGCCATCGCTCCTGGGCTAAGGAGAGATTGACCCTGCTGGTGGCGAGATAGACCAAATAGCCACTCCCATCTTCAGCCAGACTGTCGTGTACCTTACGTTTGAACTCATCCAACATCTTCGGATCATCACAGGTAACCCAGCGAGCCGTACTCACGGGCACTGCGTCATACACACATTCAACACTATATTCCGCTTTAAGACGGAAAGCCGTCACATCAAACTGCAAGACACCGACAGCACCCAAAATGAGATCATTGTTTTTCAAGGGCTTGAATAACTGGGTGGCCCCCTCTTCCGTCAGCTGTTGCAAGCCCTTTTGTAAAGCTTTGCCCCGTAATGGGTCTTTAAGAACCACTCGACGGAAAAGCTCCGGCGCAAAGTAAGGAACTCCCTCATATTTGAGCGTTTCACCTTGCGTGAAAGTATCGCCCACCTGAATGGTGCCATGATTATGGAGACCTATGATGTCACCTGGGAATGCATCCTCAACATTCACACGACTGTCGGCTTGGAAGGTGATCGCATTGGCTATCTGAACGGTTTTGCCCGTTCTAACGTGATGCATCTTCATACCTTTAGTGTATTTACCGGAGCAAATTCGCAGGAAGGCAATACGGTCACGATGAGCCGGATCCATGTTGGCCTGGATCTTAAAGACAAAACCACTGAATTTATCTTCACCAGGATCAACCACGCGTTCCCTTGCTTGACGAGACTCAGGCGCAGGGGCGTAATCAGCAAAGGCATCCAACAACTCCAGCACACCGAAGTTATTGATACCTGAACCGAAAAAGACTGGGGTCTGCTTGCCAGACAGATAGGCCTCGTGATCAAACTGATGACTCGCACCTTGAACAAGCTCAATCTCTAAACGCAATTCGTCAGCGAGGTCACCCAATACTTCATCTAATCTCGGATTTTCTAGACCTTCAATGATCTCGCCTTCGATGATTCGATCTCCGTGAGACGGACTGAAGAGCTGAACCTTATTACTGTAGAGGTGGTATACGCCTTTGAACCGTTTCCCCATACCAATCGGCCACGTCATGGGGGCACATTGGATGTTGAGGATTTTCTCAACTTCATCAAGCAACTCAATCGGCTCACGGCCTTCCCGATCCAGTTTATTGATAAAGGTCAGAATAGGGGTATCTCTGAGACGACACACCTCCATGAGCTTAATGGTGCGCTCTTCGACACCCTTGGCACTATCGATCACCATTAAGGCGGAATCGACGGCCGTCAGCGTACGGTAAGTATCTTCGGAGAAATCCTCATGACCCGGAGTATCGAGAAGATTAAAAATGCGGCCTTTGTGTTCAAACTGCATCACCGAGGTGGTAACAGAAATACCCCTTTGTTTCTCCATCTCCATCCAGTCGGATGTCGCGTGGCGCGCCGCTTTTCGGCCCTTGACCGAGCCTGCCAACTGAATCGCTCCACCGAAAAGCAAGAGCTTTTCAGTCAGCGTTGTTTTACCGGCATCGGGATGAGAAATAATGGCGAACGTACGGCGCCGATCCAGATCCTGTTGTAAGTCAGACATTGAATATAAGAGTCAAAACGGTAATTATATCTCGTAAAGCAGTGATCCCGGCTTTTCTTTCCTCAGATGGGTCTAAGATCGGAGACCCCCATATCGCTAATATCCTCAAGGAACTCAGATGACCGACACTTTGGAAAAAATCACTCAAGCACTCAAGATTGACCAAACCGAGCGTCACATCTTCCTGTGCGCTGATCAGAGCAAGCCCAAATGCTGTAGCCACGACGATAGCCTTGAATCCTGGGATTATCTGAAGCGTAGGTTGGACGAAACGGGATTAGCTAAAACAGGCAGCGTTCAAAGAACTAAAGCCAACTGTCTTCGCGTATGCCTCAAAGGACCGATTGCTGTCGTTTATCCGGACAAAGTCTGGTATCACTCCTGTACACCCGAGGTGCTAGAGCGGATCATTCAGGAACACCTTATGGGTGGCCAGATCGTCGCGGACTATTGCTTTTCAAAGGGCTGAAACGCTTGTTAATGCTTTCAGGACTTGGGTGCATGACAACCCGAGATTCGTTGTTCAAGCTGATCCAATTGTTCGGTGGTACCGAGCGCCAGAATCTTGTCATGGATCTCGAAGATATACTCGGGATCTGGATTCGGAAGTACATCGGCGCCTCTTAGCACGACCAATATATTCGCTCCGGTCCTATGGGTTGCATGGCACTCAGCCAGACTTTTACCTACAAAGCTAGAGTTTTCGCAAACCGTAATACTCTCAAGATTCAGGTTCTCTTCACCTCGCGAAATGACGGTATCGAAGAAATCAACGACGGTCGGGCTCAATATCAAGTGAGCTAACCGACGCCCTCCAATGGCATAAGGGCTGATTGCCCGGTTCGCACCCGCCTTTTTTAATTTGGACACACTGCTGTCGTCAACCGCTCGTGAGACAATGAAAAGATTTGGATTTAAAACGCGTGCGGACAGAACAATATATAAGTTACTCGCATCATCCCCACTTGTAGCTATGAGTCCACGCGCACGTTTAATACCTACCTTTTCAAGGACCGAGTCATCACTGGCGTCTCCTTGAACCATCAAGAATCCTTTCTTATCCGCAAAAGCCAGCGTTTCGGCTTTAGGGTCCACCAAAACAAACGGTATACCCGACTCATGCAACTCCAAAGCAGCCTGACGTCCAACCCGCCCAAGTCCTGCCAGAATAATATGATCTTTGAGTTGCTCGATATCACGCTGCATTTTTCTTGCTCCCCATGGGTCTGCCAAACGACTCATGACTAGATAATCCATGAAGACGGTCAACGTATAAAAAAGGCTGCCAATCCCCGTAATGGCTATGAAGATAGTAAACAGACGCCCTAAACCATCAAGTCGAACCACTTCACCGTAACCAATGGTGGTAATGGTTATGATGGTCATGAAGAGAGCATCCAAAAAGGTTGCTCCCTGATCCTGACCTAACCACCAATAGCCTCCGGTACCCAAGATCGTAACCAAAAGCACAAGAGACGCGGGCAAGGTCAGGTGATCACGTAGGCTATTACCTGGGCGCCTTGAAGGGTCAGTGGATTTAAGGTTCAGCAAAAGAAACGGTCCATCCCATAAAAACTTGAAGCGTCAGCCAGAATCAATGAAGACCAAATCTCAATAATCCTTGAGACATTGTTTCGTCCTTGCAGCCCAATACGATGGATACCTGAGGACGTCTAGTGAAAGGTTCCCGTTAGAGGTTCGTTCCGATCAGATTCACCATACCAAAGCTTTTCTAACTGATAAAACTCGCGAATTTGTGGTTTCATGACGTGGACAATAACATCCCCGAGGTCAACGAGAACCCATTCACCCACATCCTCGCCCTCCATACCAATAGGCATGGTCTGATTCTTCTTAGCTTCTTCAGCAACGTGTCCTGCCAAAGACTTTACGTGACGCTCTGAAGTCCCACTTGCAATCACCATATAATCCGTAATACCCGTCTTGCCACGAACATCTACGACGGTAATATCGCGTCCCTTCCCATCATCCAATGTGGCTACAACAAGTTTTAGCAGACTGTCAGTATTCATGATGCTCCGAATTGGCTCCTAGGAGTCGAACTATGGGATATAAATACCCGATAAATATCAACACACTTCAGGGTTATTTCTTATTTTTTACTTTGCCCTTCTGTGACTTTGAGCTTTGCCCAGTGTCCTTATGGGTGGTTGTGCTTTTTACAGAATCGACCTTCTTTCCACCACTTTGTTTCGATGGCTTTTCAAGCTTAGCAGCATGATCCGAGTGCGAGGAGGCATGATGACCCTTGTAAGATTTCGACGATGCGCCTTTATTCGCATAAGCACGACTGGTTTCCTGCGCCGAAACGATCAACTTCTGTCCGGCTTGGATTTCGGTATTGGCGCGAAGCTTATTCAATTGAGCGAGTGAAGAAACGTCCATGGAGTGTTTTCGGGCAACCGAATAGAGTGTCTCACCCCGCAGCACTAAATAGGACGAAGTGCGCTCCTGTGCAACATCCTCTCGGCTTGACGCACTCTTACTATGCTTGTATGAGTCATCGCGGCTCGAAGATCTTGAAGATGATTGAGCACTATCTGAAGAAGAATCCGTGTACTCAGCCACGCTCTGCTTTGGGAGTTCGCGCCTAAACGATTCAAACGAACCAGGCTCAGGTGCACCCTCAGACAGCGTCGTCGTACCCAAACCCTTCTCTTGTGAAAGACGTTCAACCTCTTGTCTAAACTCGGCCGCCTTTTTATGTGCGGGTATAAAGAGATGGTAGCTCCCTTCCACATCAGCATACTGGCCTTTAAAGCCCGGATTGAGTTCCTTTAAGCGTTCCAATGTGATACCTGCAGCTTCTGCCGCTAGCGCAAGATCCAGCTGAGTACTTACTTTCACAGGTTTGAATTGAGCGGTATTCGGCATCTCCTTGAGATCGATGCCATATTTTTCTGAGTCCGCAAAAATTCGGGCAATGGCCAGAAGCCTTGGAACATAAGCCCTCGTTTCTTGTGGAAGATTGAGAGACCAGAAATCAGTCGGAAGGCCACTCGCTTCATTGCGACGAATCGCTTTGGCAACATTGCCTTCGCCACAGTTATAAGCCGCTACAGCCAGTAACCAGTCGCCAAAATCGTTGTGTAATTTCTTAAGATATTTAATGGCTGCCTTGGTTGATGCATAAACGTCACGGCGACCATCATAACCAGTACTGCGCTTCAAACCGAAGTGCGTTCCAGTTGAAGGTATGAATTGCCATATACCCGCAGCACGTGCAGGTGAAACCACATGTGGCTGGAAGGCGCTTTCAACGATGGGAAGTAAGGCAATTTCTCCAGGCACATCTTGTTTTTCAATGAGCTTAACGATGGAGAATAGGAACGGTTCCGCTCTAGACTGCGCACGCTCAATATAACCGGGATGATTGGCAAACCAGTTTATTTCACGATCGATATCACTGTTTTCAATATGCGGCAGCGCGTAGAGAGCGAACAAACGATCCCATAGCGTGTCATACTGAGATCCCTTAGCCAATTTCTTTGGCGGTGTCTTAGCCTTTGACTCTAGCTGGCTGTCGTTTATATTGGACGGGCTTTTGACTTTGTCTTTCGAACAACCGCCTAAGGTTAAGGCAACGAACAAAGAAACGTACCCTATCGCCGTGAATACGGGATTTATAAATTTCATCTTATGTAAGGTTTTTACCCTCTGTGGCGCGACTTTATGCCGCAACATGGCACCGTTTGACCTATGAAAACGATACAAACAGCCAATCCATTATCCAGACCATCTTTTCTGAAATGGTATCACGTAGCGAGTCTCGGACAAGCTTTACAGGGTTTGGAATCGACCTACCTGAAGTCAAGCCTTGCTCAAACCTATAACAGGCAGACCGTTCAGATTGGTCGACTGGGCTCTGAAAGCCTATACATCGACCATGATTTCATTGGGGAATTCACCCTAACTGATATGACTGGACCACGAAGTCATCCAAATTTTATCCAAGCAAACCCCAGTGACTTACCGTTCGGCACCGAGACCATCGATACGCTTATTTTACCGCATGTTCTTGAGTTCGAAGCGGATCGACACCAAGTGCTCAGAGAAGTGGAACGCGTTCTGAAGCCTGAGGGGCGACTATTTGTTCTGGGTCTAAATCCATGGAGCCCCCGAAGAATCGTTAAACTGACTCGAAGAGATTCATTTTGGAACTCACGGCTAATAGCCAATCAGCACCTTCTAGAATGGCTAAGTCTTCTCAAATTTGACGCTGACTTGGACGCTGCCTTTGGTGGTTCCAGCCTTACAACTGTTGAAAACCCTGAGACCCCTTGGGAAGAATTGAAAGCAGCCCTGTCGGTCGGATATGCCATTAAAGCAATTAAGCGCAACTACACACTGATTCCGATCGAATCCAATTGGCTTAAGGTACCCAAAATGGTCGCAGGACAGCTATTGGATAACCCACAACTCAACAATCTTCGAGACGATGCCTGATCGAATTCGCATTTATACAGACGGGGCCTGCCGGGGTAATCCAGGACCCGGAGGATGGGGCGCCCTTTTGGTCTACAAAGATCGAGAAATGGAGCTTTTTGGTGGCGACCCCGCCACCACTAATAATCGGATGGAACTCATGGCAGCTATTGAAGGCTTGAGTGCACTCAAAAGACCCTGCGGAGCCATAGTGATCACCGATTCTACTTACGTAATGAAAGGAATCTCAGAATGGTTGCCTAACTGGATTCGGAGGGGGTGGAGAACGGCCTCCAATACCCCGGTCAAGAATGATGATCTGTGGAGACGACTGGTCAGCGCTCAAGAACCTCACACTGTCCAATGGGAATGGGTAAAAGGCCATTCAGGACACAAAGAAAACGACCGTGCCGATCTCTTGGCAAACCGAGGTATCGATGAAATGCTGTTGAAGCAGGGGAAATAATTGATGCGTCAGATCGTTTTAGATACTGAAACCACTGGACTCGAGCCCTCATCGGGCCATCGAATCATAGAAATTGGTTGCATCGAAATGATCAACCGGAAACAGACGGGTAATCGATTTCATGTTTACTTGAATCCCGAACGCGAGATCGATGAGGGTGCAGTTGAAGTACACGGACTCAGTTCAGATTTTCTAGCCGACAAACCAAAGTTCCGCGATGTAGCCTTTGATTTTCTGGACTTTGTTAAAGGATCGGAACTGATCATTCACAATGCGCCCTTCGACGTTGGTTTCATTAATCACGAACTGAAGCAGCTAGAGGACTCAGTAACCGAGATCACAGAATACTGCCAGGTCTTAGATACTCTAGCCTTTGCCCGAAAGAAGCATCCTGGCCAAAGAAACAGCCTCGACGCACTCTGCAAGCGCTACGGCATTGAGAACGGCCATAGAACCTTGCACGGCGCCTTACTAGACGCCGAGATTCTCGCGGATGTTTATCTCGCCATGACGGGAGGACAAACAACGCTGAGCCTAGAACTCGAGGGCAACGACCTGGGTTCAGCCGCATTGGAAAGCCTCATGCGATCCCTCACTTCAGCCGATGCTCGTCCTAAACTGAGCGTGATTATGGCCAGTGAAAAGGAAAAAGAGGCTCACGAAGCCTGCTTGGCTCAAATCGAAAAAGCGTCTGGAGGCCCTTGCCTTTGGAATCAGTGATACTGGGTTGAAATATCGTCTGAACCACGACACAGACCTTGATCTCAAAGTCGTTAACCCGTAAAATGGCCGGCTTTTATAGCCTCTTTCGGAGAAAAACATGCCACGTCGCCCTTTGGTAGTCGGCAATTGGAAAATGAATGGCACCCGAGCCAGTTCTCTTAAGCTGATTTCCGAAATTCTCGCCGGCCTGCCATCTGACGCCCGCGCCGATGTTGGCGTCTGCCCATCCGCTGTATTTATCCCCGAGGTTGCGAATGCCCTGCAAGGCAAGTCAGTTCGTCTTGGATCACAAAATGTAGCCGACCAGGATCAAGGTGCCTTCACGGGTGAGATTTCAGCGCCCATGTTGCGAGAATTCGGCGTCAGCCTTGCGATTGTTGGGCACTCAGAGCGTCGCGCCATCTATGGCGAGACCGATGCACTGGTTGCTGCACGTTATGCTAAGGCAATAGCGCATGGTGTAACACCTATCCTCTGCGTTGGAGAAACGCTGGATGAACGTGAAGCCAACAAGACATTCAGTGTCATTGATACCCAACTTGCCGCCGTCATCGATCTTTGCGGCGTTGAGTCTTTGTCACAAGCCGTAGTGGCATATGAACCTGTCTGGGCGATTGGAACAGGCCGAACAGCGACAACCGAGCAGGCACAGGAAGTACACGCCTACATCCGCAGTAAGATTGCAGATCTGAATGCTGACGTTGCCAGCAAATTACAAATTCTTTACGGTGGCAGCATGAAACCAGACAATGCTGCTGCTCTTTTAAGCCAACCTGATGTGGATGGTGGCTTGATCGGCGGCGCGGCACTGGATGCCTCGTCATTCCTCGCGATTTGTCTCGCGGCTAACTAACTTAAAGAACAACTATGTATCAGGCACTGATGATTGTCCACGTCTTGGTTGCTGTTGCAATCGTAGGCTTGGTCATGTTGCAACAGGGTCGCGGAGCTGATGCGGGTGCTGGTTTTGGCGGTGCATCCAATTCCGTATTTGGAGCCAGAGGCGCGGCCTCTTTCCTATCCAGAACAACAGCTATTATGGCCACGATCTTCTTTACAACCAGCCTCAGCCTTGCCTACCTAGCAAGCAATAAGGATAATGGAAAAGTTAAAGACATCATGGACGTACCGGAGATTTCTGAGCCTGCTGCGAAGCGAGATCTTCCGCCTACTGATGTTCCGGCAGTTCCTGCAACGCCGGCCAAGTCAGACGATGTCCCAGCAGCTGTAAGCAATAAAGCTAAGCCTGCGAAGAAGTAGGCCTTTTTTCGATTTCAAGCCGATGTGGTGAAATTGGTAGACACGCCATCTTGAGGGGGTGGTGACGCAAGTCGTGTCGGTTCAAATCCGACCATCGGCACCAAACAAATTGCAGTTAACTGCGCACTTCCGGCCCGCCTGACCCGTCAGGTGGGCCGTTTGTGTTTTAGGCGATGAGAACACATGGAATTCAAGCTGAGCCAAACAGATGAACAGGCACGCAGAGGCGAACTGATCTTTGACCGTGGCACCGTCCAAACGCCCGCATTTATGCCAGTAGGTACCTACGGCACGGTTAAATCCATGACCCCGGAGGAAATCAGAGAGATTGGCGCTGAAATCATCTTGGGCAATACGTTTCATCTCATGCTTCGCCCTGGCACGGATATCATCCGGGCACACGGCGACCTCCATGACTTCATGCATTGGGAAGGCCCGATCTTAACGGACTCCGGTGGCTTCCAGGTGTTCAGCCTTGGGGCCATGCGCAAGATCACTGAACAAGGCGTCACATTTCAATCGCCCGTTGATGGAAGTCGCGTCTTTCTTGGACCTGAGGAGTCCATGCACGTCCAAAGGGAATTGGGATCTGACATCGTTATGATCTTCGATGAATGCACCCCTTACCCCGCCACGTATGAACAAGCCAAGGACTCGATGGAGTTATCCCTTCGCTGGGCCGAACGCAGCCGAAAAGCACATGGTGACAGCCGGTCAGCCTTATTTGGTATTGTTCAGGGCGGCGTCTACGAAGACCTACGCCTAAGATCGGCGGAGGGACTTAAAACCATCGGATTTGACGGTTATGCCATTGGGGGACTGTCTGTCGGAGAACCCAAGGAAGATCGGTCCAGAGTTCTAAACACCGTCCTCAGTGCGCTCCCCAAAGATAAGCCTCGCTACTTAATGGGAGTCGGAACACCAGAAGATATTGTCGAAGCGGTCAAGGTTGGGGTCGATATGTTTGACTGCGTCATGCCCACACGCAACGCCAGAAATGCACACATCTTTACTCGAAATGGGACCCTAAGGATCCGCAACAGCCAGTACAGTAACGATACCCGCCCGATTGATGAGGCCTGCACCTGTTATACCTGTCGTCATTACAGTCGCTCCTATCTTCGTCATCTCGATAAATGCGGTGAAATCTTAGGCGCACGACTGAACACAATCCACAACTTACACTACTATCAAGAACTCATGTCATCACTTCGAGATGCGATCGCAGCGAACGCTCTCGATGCCTTTATAGTCGACTTCTACTTGCGGCGTGAAAAGGAAACAGGTTCTATGGCATAATCAATACCTTTACATTGTCCGTACGAGGAACGCAAACATGGCATTTTTCATCGCTGATGCCCTAGCCGAAGCAGCCCCTGCCGCTGCACAAGATCCAGGTTTGGTGGGCATGATTCTGCCCGTTGGTATTATGGCCGCTTTCTTCTTTCTCTTTATCCTGCCACAGCAGCGTAAAGCCAAAGAACAGAAGAAGATGATCGATGCTTTGAGTAAAGGCAACGAAGTCGTAACCACCGGTGGACTGCTCGGAAAAGTTCATGATCTCGACGAAAATTTCGTTCAGCTTGAACTTTCAGACAATGTATACGTTCACGTTCAACGCAGTGCGGTCCAAACGATTCTCCCCAAAGGCACTTTCAAGTCCACCAAGAAGAACGATAAGGCCTGATTGGGTCATTCCTATAACGTCCGGCATGTTGCCGGACGTCGCGCTTAAAGGCAGTCATCATGCGAAATCATTTTCCGCTTTGGAAAAACATCCTGATCATCACCATTCTCTCGATGGCGGTGATTTATTCACTACCCAACTTCTTTGGTGAAGATCCATCGGTACAGCTATCACCCTCTCGTGGCGCTGTACTTGATCAGAATTTGGTCAATCAAACCGAGAAGACTTTGGCAGCTGCAGGCCTCAAACCCAAAGCGGTTGAGTTGACCGATAAGCGTCTTCTGCTTCGTTTTAGCGATACTGACAGCCAATTAAAGGCTTCTGACCTTCTGGAAAGCACGTATACAGATCGGTTCATTGTGGCGCTGAATCTCGCCCCCGCAACGCCACAATGGCTGAGAGCCATTGGTGCAGCGCCCATGTATTTGGGCCTTGACTTGAGGGGCGGCGTGCACTTCATGATGCAAGTCGACATGGACGCAGCCATCAAGCAAGCAGAAGAGCGGTACGCTGAAGACATTCGATCACTGCTTAGAGAGTCCAAGATTCGCTATCTTTCGGTTGATAAGAGCAATCAAACCATCGAAATTAAGTTTCAGGATCCAACCACCCTGTCTCAGGCTGAAACTACAATTAAGCGAGAAATGCGTGGCCTAGTACTCTCCGAGAACCAGAATACCTTGACAGCCAAGCTGTCTGAGCCTGAATCACGAGAAATTCGAAAGCTCGCTGTTGCCCAAAACATCACGACACTTCGTAATCGTGTTAATGAATTGGGTGTTGCAGAACCGGTCATTCAGCAACAAGGTGAGGATCGCATTGTTGTACAGCTACCTGGCGTACAGGACACTGCCCGAGCCAAAGAAATTTTGGGTGCAACAGCTACCCTTGAATTCCGCATGGTCGACACAGAACACCCTACCCCTACAGACGAATCTAAAACGCCCATTGGTTCTCGTCTGTACAAAGATCGTCAGGGTCGCCCTGTTCTGCTTCAACGCAAAATCATCGTAACCGGCGACCAAATCGTCGATGCCTCATCTGGACTGGAGCAACAGTCTGGCTCCGCCGCTGTTTTCATTACACTGAATGGGCCGGGTGCTCGCAAAATGGCTGACACGACCCGAGAAAACATCAATAAGCCAATGGCTGTGGTCTATATTGAAAATAAGACCGAAACCAAGGAGATCGGTGGACAAAAAGTCAGCACTAAAAAGACGATTGAGGAAGTCATTAATATCGCCACGATCCGCGATCGTTTCAGTAAGCGATTCCAGATCAGTGGGCTTGACGGAACCGATGAAGCGCGGAATCTTGCTTTGCTATTAAGAGCCGGAGCGCTGGCTGCACCCGTTGACATCGTAGAAGAACGTACTGTGGGCCCGAGTCTTGGTAAAGACAACATTGAACAGGGTTTGCGCTCCTTCCTGATCGGCTTTGTACTGGTAGCACTGGTAGTCCTGAGTTACTACAAAGTCTTCGGCATCGTGGCTAATCTGACCCTGATTTTCAACGTGGCGCTCATTCTATCCATCCTCTCCGCCATTCAAGCGACACTCACCCTTCCAGGTATCGCAGGTATCACACTCACCGTGGGTATGGCTGTGGATGCAAACGTTTTGATTTACGAACGCATTAAGGAAGAACTTCGCAATGGCTCTTCACCACAATCAGCAATTTATGCCGGCTTTGACCGTGCCTTCGCGACCATCTGGGACTCTCATGTAACCAACCTGATAGCCGCCATCATGCTGTTTGGTATCGGTTCAGGTCCAGTGAAGGGCTTCGCCGTAACACTCACCATCGGCATCATTACCTCACTGTTCACCGCCGTAAGCTGCACCCGAATGATGGTTAATTTCATCTACGGTCAGCGACGCGTCAGCAAACTGTGGATCTAGTGGCGCAAAACGTATTACGAGGATAAGGCTTTGTCAGACAACAACAACAGCAATCGACTGTACCGTATCGATTTCATGCGCTTCCGCGGCTTTGCCGTCGTTGCATCACTGGTACTCAGTATAGCCGCCATCGGCTCTCTGGCCTTTCATGGCCTTAACTTTGCCATCGACTTTACGGGTGGAACGGTGATCGAGGCCGGCTTCAAGAACCCAATCGATACCAACCGAATCCGGGGCGAACTTGAAAGCGTTGGGTTTGATAATCCAACCGTTCAAAACTTTGGCACCTCACATGATGTGCTGATCCGACTCTCACCTCACGAAGGCAGCAAAGGTGAAGACCTTCGCAACAAAGTTATTAAGGCGCTCAGCCAAAATCCTTCAGACCCACCTGAAATCCGCCGGGTTGAGTTTGTAGGCCCTCAAGTCGGTGATGACTTGGTTGAAGGCAGCGTCATTGCACTGATTGCGGCAACCGTATGTATTTTGATCTATGTCGGCTGGCGCTTCGAATACCGCTTCTCTCTGGGCGCCATTTTGGCAACCCTTCACGATATCACCATGATTTTAGGGTTTTTCTCGATCTTGCAACTCGACTTCGACCTAACAGTCTTGGCTGCCGTTCTGACCATCATGGGTTATTCGCTAAACGATACGATCGTTGTCTTTGACCGTATACGTGAAAACTTCCGTAAAGTACGCCGCGTTGACACTTTGGACGTCATCAATCTTTCGATCAATGAAACCTTGAGCAGAACCTTAATGACTTCATTCCTGACCTTCTTGACCGCGGTTGCCATGGCGGTTTGGGGTGGTGAAGTCCTCAGAAACTTTGGGCTTGCTTTGGTTGTCGGTATTGTCGTCGGTACTTACTCTTCGATCTATGTTGCAACCGCTCTTGCCTACAAGCTAGGTGTAAGCCGTGCTGATCTACTGTTACCTGAAAAGGAAGGCAGTGCTGCAGACCATAGACCATAACTCCAATAGCATGAAGCAAAGGCCGCTCATTGCGGCCTTTTTAATGCCCACCGTCCACGCCTAGCGTTCACTCTAATCCCTACCTTATGGATATCATTGCCAAAATCGCTGAAGAACTGGCCGTTCAGAAGATTCAGATACAAGCGGCTGTTACCCTCCTCGACGGAGGCGCTACGGTACCTTTCATCGCACGCTATCGGAAGGAAGTGACAGGCGGGCTGGACGATACACAGCTCAGAAATCTGGCCGAGCGATTAATCTATCTCAGAGAGCTCGAAGATCGACGCAAAACGGTACTCGACACCATTCGTGAACAAGGGAAACTCAGTCCCGAACTAGAGCGGGACATTCTGGCAGCAGACACCAAGACCCTCCTAGAAGATTTGTACCTCCCCTACAAACCCAAACGGAGAACCAAAGCACAAACTGCAAGAGAAGCAGGTCTTGAACCGCTCGCACTGGATCTCCTCGCTCAGCCCTCTATCATTCCAGAACAAGAAGCCCTTAAGTATCTCAATAGCGAATACGGTATTACCGAAGCCAGCCATGCTCTGGACGGAGCACGACACATTTTGATGGAACGCTTTGCAGAAAATGCCGCGAGCTTACAAGAACTGAGAGAAAAAATCTGGCAGGAGGGCATCATGACCTCCAAAGTTGTAACGGGCAAAGAAAACGATGGAACTAAGTTCCAAGACTATTTTGATTATCAGGAAGCTTTGGCCAAGATTCCTTCCCACCGAGTACTCGCTCTTTTTCGTGGCCGAAATGAAAACATTCTTGATCTCTCACTAAAAGCCGGTAAAGATGAAGATACGAGTCATCAAGACTGCCAGGCCATTATCCAGCGTCAGGAAAAAATTCAACTCAAAGATCAACCGAGAGATGTTTGGCTTAAAGACACACTGAGGTTGGCCTGGCGGGTGAAACTGTTCACGCGCATAGATCTCGATTTGAAACAGCATATCCGCGAACAGGCGGAAGCTGAAGCTATTCGTGTCTTTGCACAAAACCTCAAAGATCTTCTACTGGCCTCTCCAGCAGGCCCTCGCGCCACAATAGGCCTTGACCCAGGCATCCGCACGGGTGTGAAAGTGGCTATTGTCGATCGAACAGGAAAAGTCTTAGAAACCACAACCATTTACCCTCATCAACCCAGAAAGGAATGGGACAAATCGATCGCCATTCTAGCCAACCTGACTCAAAAACATCAGGTCGATTTGATTGCCATTGGCAACGGTACTGCTTCTCGAGAAACCGACCAATTAGTAACCGATCTCTTGAAAAAACATCCAGCACTGTGTGTCACCAAGATCATGGTGTCAGAAGCGGGTGCTTCAGTTTATTCAGCTTCGGAACTGGCCGCGCGTGAATTTCCGGATCTCGACGTCTCATTAAGAGGCGCCGTTTCAATTGCGAGACGACTGCAGGACCCACTGGCTGAACTCGTTAAAATTGACCCGAAGGCGATTGGCGTTGGCCAGTACCAACACGATGTCAATCAGACGCATCTTGCACGCAGTCTCGATGCCGTTGTTGAAGATTGCGTGAATGCAGTAGGGGTTGATGTGAATACGGCTTCCGCCGCATTACTTGGATACATTTCCGGGCTGACAAGCAGCATCAGCCAAAATATCGTTGAGTTCAGAGATACTCACGGTGCGTTCCGTAGCCGGGAAGAACTCAAAAAAATACCCCGGTTTGGTGATAAGACGTTTGAACAGGCAGCAGGCTTTCTAAGAATCACAAATGGCGATAACCCTCTCGATGCCTCCTCTGTGCATCCAGAAGCGTATCCGGTGGTAAAACGCATTCTGACCCATTTCGGCCAATCACTTCCCTATATTATCGGGAATACGACGTTCCTGACCGCCGTGAATGCGGAACAATTCACCGATGATCGTTTCGGTTTACCTACGGTGACTGATATTCTTAAAGAACTTGAGAAACCCGGAAGAGATCCCAGACCTGAATTCAAGACCGCCCAATTTAAAGACGGAATTTCGGAGTTATCCGACCTCAGAGTGGGTATGAATCTAGAAGGTGTCGTGACCAATGTCACTAATTTTGGCGCATTTGTCGATATTGGGGTTCATCAGGATGGCTTGGTTCATATCTCCCAAATCGCTGACCGCTTTGTGAAAGACCCTCACGAGGTGGTTAAAGCGGGCGATGTCGTCAAGGTTCGTGTAGTCGAAGTCGACCTACCCAGAAAACGCATCGCTTTGAGTATGAAAAGCGAAACCCATCCTAACCCCTCTGAATACAAGGCGCCTCTGCCACGTGATGAAATCAAAACAAACAACCGTAGCCAAAAGCCCTCAAGACAAGCGATTGAGAAACCTGCTAGCGCTATGGCTGATGCCTTGAAAAAAGCTTTACAGACCTAACATCCATGAATCCCGATCAATTCGTCCCTGGATTTTCTCTGATTGTCGCCTTCATAGTCATTTCGCTCGCAGGAATGCTGGCTATTAGGAAACAATTGGGACTGACTTGGTTGAAACAACATCAAGAAGTCGTTGGCCACATGCTCGCAGTCAGTGGAACGTTATATGCAGTCATCCTTGGCCTGTTGGTGGTTGATGCGATGCAAACCTTCCAAAACTCGAGAAATCTCGTTGATACGGAAGCCAATGCTTTAGCGGATATCTACCTCCTTGCAGAAGAGTTACCCAAAGAACCCGCCAAAAGGATCCATACCCTTTGCAAAAGTTACGCGGAAGAGGTCATCGAACATGAATGGCCGATGATGGCCGCAGGCCATGTAGATCGCGCAGCACGACAACTCGTTATAAAACTTGTCAGGGAAGTTGATCACTTTCAGCCCAAAACAGAAAATGAAAAGGGTATTCACCCCATGCTGATTCAGAAGGTATTCGATCTTCGGGATAATCGTAGGGCAAGAGCCACGGTGGCCGAAAATGGTATACCGATCGCAGAGTGGGTAGTTCTGGTCATTGGGGCACTCATTACGATGATCTTTAGCTACTTTTTTGCACCTGAGAGCAGAAGAACACATGCGGTCATCACCTTCATGGTCAGCTTGATGATTGCGTTAAATCTGTACCTGCTGATTCTTTTTGGCTCACCTTTTGCGGGCGACATGGTGGTAAAACCCGTTTCCTTTAGAACCAACCTAGAGCTTTTTTCACACCTCGAAGGAACCAGCCCCCCTGATTAAGAGAGACTTTGGCTGATATAGACTAGGGGCGATAGGGTTCGAGAGAACTATCAAGCGTGCTGTTGTGAGGGCGCACCTCGAAAGAACCGGTCTGACGACAGAGCTTCAATCTTTGGAGTGCCCTGTCTTGCCAGCTCTTCATCACATCGTTGGCGTTATCCCATTCACCTTTATTTCGGATATCCAGCAAACCCACCCGTTTATCCACTGAGGCGGTGAGGCGTTCTCCAGTCATTGAGTCGATAACGTCGATTTCAAACGCCAAGGCCCCGGTAAAGAGTGCTTGTCCTCGCCCTTCGGATAACGCCATCGCAGGCCCCGTGACATAGGGAGCCATAATCGTTACATCTTCCATTAAGACATTCGACTTCTCAGCTTCGGTAATAGCTGCCCTGACTTTCATGACACTAGGGCCTGGCTCAGTAACAATTTTGTATTCTGCTCTCTCTAGCGTTTCTCTGACCGCCTTTTCTGCTGCAGCACGCAGTTTGTAATGCTCTTCTGGAGTCAGTTCTTTCAGAGAAGACTTGTCGTCCTTGGCCCATAAGGTAACCGTGTCGATCAACACAGCGTCGTATTTTTTGCAGTCCGCCTTTGGATTGTCATACAACAGTAGGGGTTCATCACCGATCCCTTTTCGAAGGTTAGAATAATTACCTAAGAAACCGGACTTATCGACGGTTCTAGCCTGTTTTGTGGTCGAGCAAGCCATGCATTGGGCTGTCAGTATCAAGACTATAATAATCCTAAAAAACCTGTGTTTCTGTGGACGAGAATTTGGCATATGTCGCATCATCGATGGCTCTTACTTAATTGAAGATCGTTAGGATCAAAGCGCAGAATATAGAAATAGATGGTTAATGCCTATAGAGCCCTCAAAAGCTCCCCATCGATTCAATATCACAGAGCATCACAACAATCCGTTAGAATCTATACACATTCGTTATAGCTTTCCTGGACATGCACACCCTTCCCAAAAAACCCGCCCCCACTATGTTTAAGTTCATACGTGTATGGATCGATCGTAACTTTCTTGAGCTTGGACGAGAATTAAGGCTCAGCTATTTACCACCACTGATGGTATACCTGGCAGCCGGCATTTCAGGCCTCACCGCCATTGTTGGGACCTTCTTTGTGAAAGAGTATCTGGGACTGACCGCTGAATTCTTGGCCGCTTTGGGTTTCTGGGCCATGCTACCTTGGTCACTCAAGCTCCCCATTGGCCATCTGGTTGATCTCATTTGGCGCTTCAAGGGCTTATTAGTATTTCTAGGTGCCGCCCTAATTGCTGTAAGCCTGATGATCATGTACGGCCTTCTCCACGATCGTGCCTACATGGAGACGCTCCTTACAGCCAGTCAATGGTATGTCATAAGCACTCTGTTGGCACCAATTGGCTATGTGATTCAAGATGTGGTGGCCGATGCGATGACCGTTGAGGCGGTTCCTCGTTTTGATGAGGAAGGACACCGATTCCCCATGGAAGAAGAGCGTCTCATGCATTCGACCATGCAAACCTTAGGACGCGTTTCAGTCATCAGCGGAACCTTGATCGTGGCATTGGTCAATGTCCTTGTCTTCTCGGGCGTTGAAGCTCTAGCCGAAGGACAAAAAGTCGCTATCTATGAACGTCTCTATTTGATGGCGCTCGTTATTCCGGCAGTGTCCTGTTCAGGTGTTGTTCTCGCCGCCTTTATTTGGCGTCATCAGCGAAGGGCACTTCGCCTCATGGGATATACCCGTGCAGAGGTGGACTCCATGACGATCGTCCACGATGAGTCCACGCGGGCAAATTGGTGGATCCTGGGAGGCGGCATAGCCTTTACATTGGCTTCCATTCTGGTCGGAATGGCTTCCTTTGAATTTGGCCAAGAAGTTATTTTCCTCGTATCAGCCACCATCATACTGAGTCTTCTTTATCGTCTCACACGAGAAATGGAGCCCGAGTCCCGGAATGTGCTCCTCGGCACAGCAGTGTTGATTTTCTTTTTTCGTGCGGCACCTTCTCCAGGGCCTGGGGCAAGCTGGTGGATGATCGACTCCTTGGGATTCGATCAATCTTTCATGGCCCGTCTTTCCCTAATAGGCAGTGTGCTAAGCCTTGCTGGGCTTTTTTTCTTCCGCCGACTGATGGCAGAACGCTCTATCGCCTATATCGTCGGCTTATTGACCATCATAGGAACACTGCTGTCTCTTCCGACTATTGGCATGTTTTATGGTCTTCATCATTGGACAGCCGCCCTAACTGGTGGCATCGTTGATGCTCGGTTCATAGCTATTATTGATACTGCGCTTGAGTCACCTCTCGGCCAAATTTCAATGGTGCCGATGCTGGCCTGGATTGCCCACTCAGCCCCAAGCCACCTCAAAGCGACGTTCTTTGCCGTGATGGCTTCCTTCACTAATCTATCGCTGGCGTTGGCTCAACTCGGAACCAAATACCTCAATGAAACGTATAAGATCACCCGCGCAGTCAAAGACGTGGCGACAGCCCAAATCTCTGTACCCGCAGACTACAGCCAGCTGGGAGAACTACTGATCGCTACGACCTTAATAGGCTTTGTGATTCCCTTCACCGCGATTGCAGTCGTTAAGCTATTCAGACTCAGAAGCGTGTAAATAAAAACCATCAACAGAACTGGACTCTTACGGTAGCGATTGGGATGCCCAAATCACAGATTAAAAATGCCATCGTGTACAATCTGGACCCATCAGGCTCTCCATCGTCTCCACCAGAAAGCATGCTCTCCTTTTTAAGGCTTCTCCGTCAGCGTTATGAACAAGTTCTAAGCCACTCATCGTGCGCTGAAGGTCCGCGACGTCAGCAATACCTTAAGATTGCCAAAACACTAGCATTTACAGAAGCCTTCCTAGAAAAAGAATCCCTGTTTGAACATCACCCCGACCTTCCAATCAACATCGCCGTTTTAGGCCCAACGCAGTCGGGTAAAAGTTCTGTCATTAACTGGCTGTTGGATGACAATGCGGCCAAAGTCAGCCCCCTGGCTGGATTCACTGTCCATCCACAGGGGTTCTCAGTCGGTGTCGAACCTTCAAGATTTAATGCGCTTAACGACTATTACCGAAACTATCAACGCAGCCAGCAGAACGATCTCAATCCAGAACAACTGGACTGTTTCACATTGGATCAGACCCCGATCAAATCCACGACCAGGCCGTTGCAAGGATCCATCCTCTGGGACAGTCCTGATTTTGACTCTGTTGAAGCGGAAGACTACCAGGATGCCGTGCTAAGAACGGCGGCACTGGCGGATATCATCATTTTAGTCATCAGCAAAGATAAATACGCAGACCTCTCCGTATGGGATCTCTTAGCCTTACTTGAGCCATTAGGACAACCGACTTTCATTGTCTTGAATAAGACTGATCCAGAAGCCGCAACGACCTTAATGGAGTCCTTGCACACTAAATGGCGAAGCTGTCGCCAAGATGCCCCACCACCGATTGTCGCATTACCGTATATTGGTGGATCAGAGGGTCTCTTAAACTGCGCTCAAGAACGTAACGAATTGCTTACCTGGCTCGCCAGCTCCTTGGGAAAGCGTCTTCGCACCCACTACAAAATACACACCAAGCAGGTCGTAAACCGGCACTGGATTAGTTTCATTGATCCTTTGATCGCTGAACATCGTCTTCAGGAACAATGGTTAGATAGAGTCGAAGACGCGATTCACGATTCGATGGAGCGATACCAGCGAGATTATCTAGATCATCCCAATCACTATGAAACCTTTCAACGTGCCTTAGCCGAACTATTGACCCTTCTGGAGCTACCTGGGATTGGTGGCGCACTCATTACAGCAAGACAAGTCGTTACATGGCCCGTTCGGCAATTTGCTAAATTTGGGAAGAGCATGACCAGGCATAAGGATGCTCATGAATCGGGAGAAGTGGCCGTTCTTCACCAACTGGCTGAACATGCCCTCATCCGAATTGGTGAAGGGATTCTTCTGACTCCAATCAATGACCCGATTGAAAGGATTTGGTGGAGTGATATCAACGGACTATTAACGCGTAGCAAGTCCAACGTCATAGCCAACTTCGATCACAGTGCCGTTCAGTACCAAAAAGCCTTCCAACCTGAAATCGACCGCACAGCACGTGGCTTATATGAACGACTTCAGCAACACCCTGTTGTCCTCAACACCCTAAGGGCCACCCGTGTCACAACCGACGCCGTGGCTCTTGCCATGGCTCTTCACACGGGCGGAATTGGTGTACAAGATCTTGTCATTGCGCCGGCAATGCTTTCAGTGACTTCCCTGCTCACAGAAAGCGCCATCGGCCGCTATATGAATCGAGCTCAGGAGCAACTAAAGAAGAAGCAGAAAGAGTCGGTCGAACAACTTTTTCGCAATGAGCTTTTTGCCCCACTGATCTGCATCCCAGACTTACTGGATCCGGCCACGCGTCTCGATGTTTCGCCGGAAATGCTTGCTGCAGCTGAAGCCCTAAGGAGCTAAGTTCATGTCTGGGACTGGATCAAACCGCTTCGCTATGGATGCATACCAAGCCTGTCTAGAAAAGGCACAAACTTGGGCGCATGAAGCCATCAGGGATCATTGGATCCTCGAGTCGGACGCATTCGAGCTTCTCACCCTAGACAACCGAAGCCCAAGCTCACTGTTTGACCCTGAAACCCAACGACCACTGGTGGCTGCTTTTTTTGGTGGCACAGGTGCGGGCAAGAGCACTCTACTGAACCGTCTTGCAGGTCACGCCATCGCCAAGACGGGCGTAGAACGACCCACCTCTCGTGAAGTCTCGCTTTACCTTCATGACTCGATCGGAATCGAGCACCTCAGTGCTCACTTCGCGTTAGATGGCATCCGGATTGCTCGCCATCACGATATGGATGCACGGGGTGTTGTATGGATCGATATGCCCGATATTGATAGTGTCGAGACGCATAATCTCGAACTTGTGAAGTCCTGGTTACCCCATATTGATGTTCTGATCTACGTTGTCAGTCCAGAACGATACCGAGACGACCGTGGCTGGCGGATGCTTCAGCAGCATGGGCGTGATCATGCTTGGGTGTTCATTATGAATCAATGGGACAGAGCCCACCCTGTTCAATTTGAAGCATTCCAGCAGCTACTGCTTGAGGCTGACTTTACGAACCCAGTCCTTCTCAGAACCGACTGTAGGGCGCTTCCTCAGCAAGCCATTGACGACGACTTTTCGACGTTGAAGCAGGTTTTGTCTGAGATCTCAGGCCAACACAATCTCAAACAACTCGAAATACGGGCTGAACGCGCGCGCATTCAACATCTTAAAGAGGCCATCGAAAGCGTCTTAGGCTGTCTCGGACGTGAACATGGCTACACTCTCCTGAATTCGGCATGGCAAGAGATATGGACTGACGCTCAGAAGGACCTCATGACGGGACTTGCATGGCCAATTCAATCCATCGTTACCGCTTTTATTGGCCGAGAGGCCAACCCATTGAGCCGGTCAATTGATCTACAAAAAGAGGCTCAAACAGAAAACAGAACACTGCCTACAAAACAGGTCCTTTGGGATGATTGGGCAGATGGGCGTCTCAAGGATGCCTTTGACCGAGTCATAGTAGAGGCAGGAAACTTTGGTTTACCGGTCTTACCTTTGAAAAGGCTTCTAGATCAATTAGCTATTGATACGGGTAAGAATGTCGTCGCCAAAGGGCAACTCTCTTTGCGGCAGGCACTCGCAAACCCGGGTAATTTAGTGCAACGCTTGAGTCTACGTATTTCAGGACTACTTTCGCTGATAATGCCCTTGGCTGCGATCGGTTGGGTGGCTTTTCAGGTCACCAAAGGCTATTACGAAAGCGCAACCCAACATCTTGATTATCTTGGCACAGACTTCGCCGTTCATAGTCTCTTATTAATTCTGGTAGCCTGGCTACTGCCTTTCTTTGCCTATACTCGTCTTAAGCCCTCCATCGAACGAACCGCCCAAAGAGGCCTTAAAGAAGGGATTTCGTCGGCGCTCGAACTGACTTCGGACCATCTCTCCAGCCTGATGACCGAAACTGAACTCAAGCGTCAGAAGGTCTTTTCTGAAGGAAGACAGTTGGTTGAAAACCTTGAGCCCCCGGTGCCGAATAAAGACGTCTCCACCGGGATACTCGAACGGATCCTACCTTCAAAACAATCAGATCCAGTCATTCATTGAGGACGAGACCGAAGGTTGGCTCGAACTCAGGTCACCAACTCAAAGAATGACTTGTCTACCCCACAATCAGGGCACAACCAGTCATCTGGAATGTCTTCCAGACGGGTACCTGGTGCAAGACCTGAATCTGGATCACCCAACTCTTCGTCATAGATCAATCCACATACCGTACATTCGTATTTCTTAAAGTCAGCCACGTTTTTAAGTCCTAATTAAAAGTTGTCTATGAGTTATTCAAGGGAATCGAGATAGCGATCGGCATCCAAGGCCGCCATACAACCTGATCCAGCCGATGTAATGGCTTGGCGATAAACGGAATCAGCAACGTCACCTGCGGCAAAGACACCCGGGACGCTGGTTGCTGTCGCATTACCCTCATTCCCCGAATGAACAGTAATGTAGCCGTTTCTCATCTCAATCTGGTCGGCAAATATCGAGGTGTTCGGGCTGTGCCCAATCGCAATGAACACGCCCTCCAGAGGAATGTCTTTGGTGGCAGCACTCACAGCGTCTTTAATCCTGATGCCTGTGACACCCGTGTCATCACCGAGCACCTGATCGAGTGAGTGATTCCACTCTATGGTGACGTTTCCGGTTTTCGACTTTTCCAAGAGTTTATCTGCAAGAATCTTTTCAGACCTAAATTTATCCCGCCGATGAACGACCGTAACATGGGCGGCGATATTAGACAGATAGAGTGCCTCTTCAACAGCCGTATTGCCGCCGCCAATCACCGCCACATTTTTGTTTCGGTAGAAAAAACCATCGCAGGTGGCGCATGCAGAGACGCCCTTTCCTTTAAAGGCTTCCTCAGAGGGTAGCCCAAGATACTTTGCAGAGGCCCCCGTTGCAATGATGAGGGCATCGCTAGTGTAGGTACCTGAATCGCCTGTCAAACGGAAAGGACGGCTTTTTAGATCAGCCGTATGAATATGGTCGAACACAATCTCCGTTTCGAATCGCTCGGCATGACGCCTCATTCGCTCCATAAGTTCTGGCCCTTGAACTCCTTCAGCATCACCCGGCCAGTTATCAACTTCGGTGGTTGTGGTCAATTGACCACCCATCTCGATTCCTGTAACTAAAACCGGTTTCAAATTAGCCCGAGCAGCATAGACAGCTGCCGTATAACCTGCGGGCCCGGACCCCAGAATCAATAACTTCGAATGCTTGGTTTCAGCCATAATATCCTCTACTTTAATCGTCTATTTTATACCCCAATAAGCACAACTCGGGGCCAAAAAAATTACGACAATGCTTTATGTGTGGCATATTGCCTAAAAGATTGACGAAAGGCATGACCATTAGAGCCAGCTAGGGCAAAATAGGGGGGCGTTCTATTTTTTACTTGTTAGGACGATGCCATAACGACATTTTAGAATCGATTTTAATTTTGAGTCATTATTTTGTCTGATCTTCGCAAGAAATTTGGTCTGGACCACGATCTTGGGGCTGTGATCGTTAGGGGGCTACGCGAATCGGCATTCCTTGCCTACGTGGCCTTATCTCTCCTCCTTCTCATTTCTCTGGTTACATTCGATGTCAAGGATCAGGGTTGGAGCCACGAAAGCGGAAGCCCCGTTGCTTTGAATGCGGCTGGATCGGTTGGGGCTTGGATAGCTGACTTTTTTTTGTCTGTCTTTGGCATTACCGCTTATCTATTCCCTTTTATGTTGGTGGCACTCGGATATGCCATCATCAAACAAAACCATGATCATGACCTGGGTCCCTTAGACAGGATTTTAAAATGGTCAGGTTTTGTAGCCGCTCTTGTTGCGGCAACAGCCATTACCGAACGTTTCATGATTCGCCCCAAATTAAGTCTCCCTGAGGGGTATGGTGGCATTCTAGGACGCGTCGTCTCAGAGAGTTGCTCACATTCATTCGGCACAACGGGGATGACCATTGTTCTCGTGACGCTCTTTTTAGCAGGTATCTCCCTTTTTACTGGTTTGTCATGGGTACAGTTACTCGATTGGACCGGTCAATTGGGCTTTTGGATCTTCGATAAATTAAAGCCTGTTGGCCAAATTAGCCTCCCGCTATGGAATCGATCTTCAGACAGTGAATCATACAATGATGACGCTGAGGCCTTTGATGAAACCCTACCCGCCAAAGTCGTTGTTACCAAACCAGCGGTTGCAAAACTTGTTCGACAGGAAGACCCACCGGAGAACCACTTTGACCCTGTGGATCCCGTAGACACTGAGGAGCCATTTGAACCATTAGCGCATCAACCCCTGAGCATCAAACCCAGAAAGGCTCAGGAAGCGCCTAAAACTCTGCCTGCCAACCTGGGCCAACTTCCACCCCTAGAACTCCTTAATAACCGAGCCCCAAAAATTCGCGGCTATTCCAACACCCAACTCGAGGAGATGTCTAGACAACTGGAGGTTATTCTTGATGACTTCGGGGTTGAAGTCCAGGTAATGGAGGTTCATCCAGGCCCCGTCATCACTCGTTTCGAAGTTCAGCCAGCGCCTGGCGTTAAAGTCAGCCGCATCAGCGGACTAGCCAAAGATCTCGCTAGAACCCTGTCAGTAACGAGTGTTCGAGTTGTAGAAATCATTCCAGGCAAAACCGTTATAGGACTAGAAATACCTAACGAAGAGCGAGAAATGGTCCTTCTCCATTCGGTATTGTCTTCCAACTGCTATCAGGAAAGCCCCTCCCCGCTCACCATGGTTTTAGGGAAAGACATCAGTGGGAGCCCTGTGGTTGCGAACCTAGCAAGGATGCCTCACCTCTTGGTTGCAGGTACGACAGGTTCAGGCAAATCCGTTGCCGTGAATGTCATGATTCTGAGTATGCTCTTCAAAGCGAAACCACAGGATGTTCGTTTGATCATGATTGATCCCAAGATGTTGGAGTTGTCGATCTATGAGGGCATTCCACATCTCCTGACACCGGTCGTGACCGACATGAAGGAAGCGGCCAATGCCCTTCGCTGGTGTGTTGCAGAGATGGAGCGGCGTTACAAACTGATGTCCTTGATGGGCGTGCGTAATCTTGCGGGATTCAATCAGAAAATCACCGATGCCATCGAAAGTGGAGCGCCTATTCGCGATCCGATGTGGGCCCCGGATTTATTCTCTGATAACGATGAGCCCCCTTTCCTTGAGCCATTGCCCTTCATCGTGATCGTCATAGACGAACTCGCTGACATGATGATGATTGTCGGTAAAAAGGTTGAAGAACTGATTGCTCGGCTAGCCCAAAAGGCCCGTGCTGCAGGATTGCATCTAATACTCGCAACGCAAAGACCATCCGTTGACGTGATTACCGGTCTCATCAAGGCGAATGTTCCAACTCGTATTGGCTTTCAGGTGTCCTCAAAAATCGACTCCAGAACAATCCTCGACCAAGGTGGTGCTGAATCCCTCCTCGGCAATGGCGACATGCTCTACTTGCCACCTGGTACAGGCCTGCCAATGAGAGCCCATGGTGCTTTTGTTTCAGACGAAGAAGTGCACAGTGTGGTTGAATTTCTGAAGCGTACGGGCCCAGCCAATTACATCAGTGAAATAACCCGCTTCTCCGAGGACGGTGGCGGAGACTTTTCGGGTTACAAAGGATCGAGTGATTCGGGTGATGAATCCGATCCGCTGTATGACGATGCCGTGCGATTTGTGACAGAATCCAGGAAAGCCTCCATCTCGAGCGTACAAAGACGATTAAAGGTTGGCTATAACCGCGCCGCTCGCATGATTGAAGATATGGAACGTGCGGGGATTGTGGGCGCGGCCGAGACAAATGGCAGCCGTGAAGTACTGGCGCCGCCCCCGCCGCCCGATTGATCCAAGCGCTGCTGAACACCAGCCCCTTAAGACTTTGACACACCAAGACCGAAACGAGCCGTATGTTTTTTGTGAAATCGATTTCTGATCACCAGAGTAACTCACCTCAAAAAGCAAAGAGTATCAGAGCTCTGACCTTAGGTTTCATATTCAGCTGGGGGATTCTCGATGGCTGCACTCTAATCGAAAAAACGGCTGAACTCCCCATGGTTGCCGTCAGCACGATCGCTCATGGACTTAGCGGTACCAGTGGTACCTATGACCCTGTTGAGCTCCAGGAAAATCTTCTGCGCTATGCGGGCACCTTCATTAACTCAGCAATCGATGGCACCGAACGATTACAAAAAGACGGCAAGCCTGTTGGACGAGAATTTTTGGTTTTGGCAAGACTCCGCATCGCCACTGACATCATTTCATTAGCCACAGGCTCAAACTCTCTAAGCAATCTAGTCAGCCTGATGATCTATACTCGATCATTACAGATGTCTTTGGATGAATATTGGCGCCCCAAAGAGTTTGGCGATTCGACTCTCCCCTTGATTGCGAACATGAGGGATAGAGAAAAAAACCTAACCGAAATAGCCAAAACCATTCTGACCAAGGATCAAATGGATGACATCATCAAGACCGTTGATCAATGGCATGATAAACACAGCTTTGAAGACTCGGGCCTCGGTGATATCGCCAGTGTGACCATCGTTAATCAGATCATTCAAACTGGTTCGCAGTCCAAGACATCTGACAACAATGCTGCCAGTGTCTTTGCCCTCCTAAATCTGGACCCTCTCGCAGGTCTTGATCCAGCCACCCGTGAATTAACCGAAACAAGACTGTTTGGCGAACGTGTTCTCTTCATGGGTCAATACATGCCACAGTTGGTGGAGTGGCAGCTTGAAATGTTAGCCACAAGAAGTACCCGAGTTCCTGAAGTAAAACAGGTCATCGATAACAGTACGATGATAGCTTCAGCCGGCGATCGCATTGGCAAAGCAGCAGAAACCCTACCAGGACTCATCCAGTCAGAGCGCGAAAAGATCATTGAAGCGCTCAAAACAGAGCAAGGCACCTTAACAGAGCTCTCCAAGCAGGTCGGTGTCACCATGGGTCAAGGAAGCCAGATGGCCAAAGATACGGATGAGACACTGAAAGCATTTAGCACCATTCTGGATCAGTTTAGAACTTGGCCCACTGATCCAAATAACCCAGCCGAACCTTTCCATATCCTTGATTATGCTGAGACGGCAAGTCAGATTGCAACCATGTCACAACGTGTGACTGAACTGATGCACACACTGCATTCAGACAAAGACTCGTCCGGCATGAACGAGTTCACAGCGCAACTGGCTAAGCAAACGCAAGCCATTACCCGTGATATTGTTGACTACGCGATACGCCAGGCGCTCCTCTTCGTGTTAATCAGCGCATTGATCTTGGGTGTTACCGTTGTAGCGACCGCTATAGCTTATAAGGGGTTGTCTCGAAAATACTTTCCGAGGAATCTCTAGATCTGGGCACTATCAACAGGATCCAGATGATCCTCAACCTCTGATATGCAATTAAGGATTGGGCCGACAGATGAGACTTCCTGAAAATCTTTGGTATCCCATTCTGCTCAGCGGTGAGGCCAAGCGAAAGCCCCGCAAGTTGCTTCTACTTGGTCTGGATTGGGTCGTATGGCGCTCAAGCTCCGGGCAGGTAGCATTGCATTTAGACCGTTGCCCACACCTCGGTGCTTCGCTTAGTCAGGGTACCATCTGTAACGACCGATTGGTCTGCCCATTTCATGGTTTTGAATATTCACTCAACGGCCAATGTGCATGGGTACCTGCTATAGGTAAACACGGAACAATACCTAAAGGACTTCATCTGTCGACAGCGCTGACACAGGAACAGCATGGTTTCATATGGCTATGGTGGGGAGAGCAACGGGAGCGTTATCCCGAGATCCCTTATTTTGAGCCTTTAAAGGGCGATTGGCGGTATGGAACGATTAAAGCCGATTGGCCTGTGCATCACACACGGGCCATCGAAAACCAACTCGATGTCGCACACTTACCCTTCGTGCATCGCACTACGATAGGCAAGGGCCATCGCACTTTGGTGGAAGGCCCTCACGTGGAGGTTGATGGCGATGAAATCCGTGTTTGGGTGACCAATCAGAAGGACTTAGGGCAGCCATCAAGGAATGCAACGGAACTTAAGCAATCTTCTGAACATACAGAACCTAGCTTATGGTTCAAATTTCCAGGTATCTGGTTATTGAATATCAGCCCGAGTATGAAGCTGTTCGTGGCCTTTGTTCCCGTTGACCAAACAACGACCCGATTCTATGTCCGGAGCTACCATCGAATGAGACTGCCTCTGATCGGAACGCTCTACTCTTGGCTATTAGGTATAGCCAACCGGTTCATTCTTAGACAGGATCAAACGGTAGTGGTTAGGCAATTACCAAAGAACAGCATGAACGCCGGTGAGGATCAACTGATCGGGGCCGACAGAGCTATTCATCAGTTCAGAAAACAATACGCCAAGCGATTGAACACCAATGAATAGACCTTAGCCAAGACTTTAGGCTTATCTGAAGGGCATCTGCCCTGCCATATTGCCTCTCAATCCGCGCATCATGTTCATCATGTTGCCCTTCTTGAACTTTTTCATCATTTTCTGCATTTGGTCGAACTGCTTCAGCATCTTATTCACTTCTTGAATGTCCGTTCCTGATCCGTTCGCTATGCGTTGTTTTCGAGACGTATTCATGAGGTCTGGATTAACGCGCTCTTTTTTAGTCATGGAATTAATCATGACAATTTGACGCATCCATTCGTTGTCATTGATCTTCTCCTTAACATGCTGAGGGACATTGCCTACTCCGGGTAGCTTATCCATCATCGCAGTTAAACCACCCATATTCTTGAGTTGCTGCAACTGATCGTAGTAATCGTTGAAATTGAACCCCTTACCCTTCTCAATTTTTTTAGCGAGTTTTTCGGCTTTGGCCTTGTCTATGGTCCTCTCTGCTTGCTCAATCAGGCTGAGCATATCGCCCATCCCTAAAATCCTTGAAGCAATACGATCAGGATGGAAACGTTCAAGGGCCGCCGTCTTTTCTCCTACACCCAAGAATTTGATGGGCTTACCTGTAATGTGCCGAACCGACAAGGCCGCACCACCCCGAGCATCACCATCGGTCTTTGTGAGCACAACACCGGTCAGAGGTAACGCATCTCCAAAGGCTTTAGCCGTATTGGCCGCATCCTGTCCCGTCATGGCATCCACAACGAACAAGGTTTCAATCGGTTTGATTTCCGTGTGGAGTTTTTTGATTTCAGACATCATGTCTTCATCAATATGAAGACGTCCCGCCGTATCCAGAATGAGAACATCCTTATAACGTTTTTTAGTGTATTCAAGAGCACCCTTTGCGATATCGATGGGCGACTGACTTGGATCACTCGGGAAAAATTCAGCTCCGACTTCAGCAGCCAAAGTCTGCAACTGTTCGATAGCCGCTGGACGATAGACGTCAGCACTCGCAACCACCACAGAACGGCGCTCATTTTCTTTGAGCCATTTCGCAAGCTTTGCAACCGTCGTCGTTTTACCTGCACCCTGTAGACCTGCCATCAGGATCACCGCAGGCGGCTGTGTGGCCAGATTTAGCTTCTCGTGGGCACTGCCCATAACCGATACAAGCTCTTCGTTGACAATCTTGATGAACGATTGGCCTGGTGAAAGACTGCTTTGAACATCTTGCCCAAGAGCACGCTCCTTGACCTGATCGATGAAGTCCTTGACCACGGGTAACGCAACGTCGGCTTCCAGAAGAGCCATGCGAACTTCGCGGAGCGTATCTTGAATGTTGGCTTCGGTCAGTCGGCCCTGACCGCGAATTTTTTTAAGGGATTGGGATAATCGTTCAGTTAAGTTATCAAACATGGCTCTAAATCCTTAGCGACTTATTAGTCCGGGTTGCTTCATCTTATCCCTCCATTATGCCAGACTAGTGGCAGGAGGAGATGATCTCTATGCATTCAATTACGTTCGACTTTCTTGCAGTAACTGCCTATTTCAGCGCTCTTACGGTAACGCTTTGGTCTTTAAGAGACAAAAGCACACCCGCTCACACAGGCAAGGATAAATTGAGATGGCTGAGCCTTGGATTTGGGTGGCTGGCTGTTAGCCTTCAAACCACCTCAATCGTATTGGATTACGACCACAATGGCGGCCCGAACTTTAGTTTTATAAGCGCCCTCGCCCTCGTTACGCTCATCATCACGACCATCATCCTTTTAGCATCGATCGTAAAGCCTGTGGACAAATTGGGAATCATTGCGTTCCCGCTTGCAGGGATTATTTTGAGTTTGTCACTCGGCCTGGCACCTGCTGTACGCACAGTGAGTAACCATTCATGGGAAATGCAGACCCATATTTTCGCTTCGCTTTTGGCCTATAGCTTCCTTAATATCGCGGCGATCCAGGCCTTACTGCTTGCTGCTCAAGACTGGTGCCTCAAACATCATCACCCGGGTGGATTGCTACTTCGCTCACTCCCCTCACTCCAAAGCATGGAGTCCATGCTCTTTCAGTTGATTGGCGCCGGCCTATTACTTTTGAGCCTCTCACTAGCCACTGGCTTTGCCTTCATGGAGGATATGTTTGCCCAGCATCTTGCCCACAAAACCATCCTTTCAATCATTGCCTGGTTTGTTTTTGCCACCTTGTTGATGGGACGAGGCCGATACGGATGGCGTGGTCAAACCGCTATACGATGGACCCTGGCGGGATTTGCCTCCCTGATGCTGGCCTATTTCGGGACCAAGATGGTTTTGGAGTTAATCCTAAATAGGACCTAAGTCTCAAGTCACCTAAAAAGCATTATGGATGCTCAGCCAGAGATCGTCCGGTAAAGCTTCAAAGCCAGCAAATAAACCAAAAGCTATAAACAAAAGACCACTAACCCAGTGAACCGTTTGGGTAGAAACGCGTTTCATCAACTTTTTTCCCACCCAAACACCCAGAGCCGACGTAGTAATCAAAGCGGCCGTCGACCCAATCCAGACAGAGACCGCCGGCTCACTGGCTCCGAGACCTGCAACGGCTAGTTGAGTCTTATCGCCGAACTCTGCAACGAACAACATCAAAAAAGTCGTCACAAAAATGCTGTGACCTTTTTTTTCTTGGATGGTCCCTTTCTCATCCGAATCACCAGCGCTCAAGAGTTGCTGCACACCAAACCCCAAAAAAAGAATCGCTACACCATAGATCAAAAGCCACTTGGGTATCCAGTCGCCAGCAACCGCTCCAAAAGCCACTGCGATAAGATCAAGCAAAGCGAACGCGATCACTGCCCCCCAAAATACCGGCCAATGCTTGTGTCGACTGGCAAGCGTCATACAGACCAGTTGGCTTTTATCGCCCAACTCAGCCGCGGCCACCAAAACATAGGCTGTTCCAGACACGGTCCAAAGCTGAGTCCAATCCAGCGTGAGAACCGTGTTCACCATACGGTTAAATTCATCAAAAAAAGAAATCGTCATGCTGATCGGTCTATAGGGTAGTCATCATATTGTCGAGCACCATCATCACAACAAAACCGATTAAAACCGCAAAGGAGGCGTGACGAGCTTTACCTTGGGCTTGAGTTTCAGGGATGATCTCATCGCTGATCACGAAAAGCATAGCCCCCGCAGCAATAGCCAAACCCATCGGCATCAAGGGCTTGAAATTGGAGGCCATAATCACTCCGGCAATACCCCCAATAGGTTCAATGAGACCCGTCAAAGTGGCAATAAAAACAGCCTGTCCACGCCGATAACCTAAAGCCACCAGAGGCAAAGCTACGGCTAGACCCTCTGGAATATTCTGCAACGCGACTGCAACAGCAAGTGTGGCGCCATTTCGCCAGTCAAGTGAACCAAAACTAACTCCGACGGCACCTCCCTCAGGGAGGTTATGTAAAGCAACCGCTGCCACAAAGAGCCATACTTTTTTGAGCGAGGCAAAACGCTCACCTTCTTGCAGGTATCTCTCATAGGGTAGCCAGTTATCAACGCATACCAACAGCGCTGCGCCAAGTAAGATACCGAAAGCCACAACAAAAACCCCAACCCCTGACCACAGCTCATTACCGTATTGGATTCCAGGTACGATCAGTGAAAAAGAAGTGGCCGCCAACATGACGCCGGCCGCTCCGCCGAGCATGGTATTCAGCGCCTTTTTTGAGACCTCTTTAACAAAAATGACTGGAAGCGCACCCAATCCCGTTGCAAGCCCTGCCAAAATACTGGCCATTGAACCCAGCGCGATCATTCGATCGACAAAGAAATAGACCAAAGTGAGTATGATCGAAACGATACCGGTAATAGAACCGACCAAGACCAACTTCTGTCCCAATACCGGCAATGACCGAAATTTTTGAGACGGGGTGGCATTTAAAAGTTTATGAGTCCAAGTTGTAAATGCGTGTGAAGCCATTGCAGAGCCTTATAATTGTTTGGTCGTAAAAGCCAAAGGGCATGTCCTATGAGAAGCATGCTAACACCAACGGATGAATCGCCTCCTGGTTCAGAAGATCTCTGTAGAGCTCTTCTCAAAATCAAGAGACAATATCAACTGGACATCCAAATACGGGGGACATGATGGCTATCGCTCAAAGAACCATTGAATACGTTCATGAAGGCATCCGCCATATCGGGTTTATGGCATTTGATGACTCAAAGACCAAACCTTTGCCCGGCATCATGATTGCACCCACATGGGCTGGCCGCGATCGCTTTGCCTGTGCGAAGGCCCTAAAATTAGCCGAATTGGGTTATGCCGCTTTCGCAATCGATATGTATGGCGAATCCCAGGTCGGTGTCGGGGCAGAAGCTTGTGCCAAACTTATGACGCCTCTGGTTGAAGATAGAGCGCTTCTCAAAGACCGAATAAATAAAGCGCTTGATATTTTCAAAGACCAGTCTGAAGTGGACAGAAATAGAGTCGCAGCGATGGGATTCTGCTTTGGGGGGCTTTGTGTCCTGGATCTTGCTAGGAGTGGTGCCAGCCTCCAGGGTGTTATCAGTTTTCATGGCATCTTTACGCCACCTGAATCAGGCACAGTCAAAGCGATTATCCCTAAGATCCTTGTGATGCATGGTTTCGATGACCCTATGGCTACTCCCGATCAAGCCATAGCGTTGGGACATGAACTTTCACAACATCAGGCTGACTGGCAAATACACCTCTACGGCCAAACGGCTCATGCTTTCACAAACCCCCTAGCCAATGATCCAGGATTTGGAACCGTCTACAATGAAACGGCTGATATGAGATCCTGGGAAAGTCTGCTTGATTTCCTGAAGGAAGTGTTAAAATGATCTTTTTGTTGAACGCGTGGAAAGCTCTTAATGGATCTTAACTTTCTGGATTTCGAACAACCTATTGCTGATCTTGAAGCAAAAATCGACGAATTGAAACGCGTCGGCTTCGACAATGAGATCAACATCAGCGAAGAAATCTCAAAACTAGAAGAAAAAAGCAAGAAACTGACAGAGTCCGTTTTCGCTGAACTGACGGCCTGGCAGATCTCTCAGCTGTCTCGCCATCCACAGCGCTTATATACCATCGACTACCTCGACTTGGTATTTGATGACTTTCACGAATTACATGGGGATCGAACGTTCTCCGACGACCCTGCGATTGTAGGCGGACTCGCTAGACTGGATGGCACGCCCGTGATGGTCATAGGGCATCAAAAGGGACGGGACACCAAGGAAAAGATTCACAGAAACTTTGGCATGCCGAGACCCGAGGGTTACCGCAAAGCTCTGAGACTCATGAAACTCGCCGAACGCTTTCAGATCCCGATTATTACCTTGATCGATACCCCAGGTGCTTATCCTGGCATTGACGCGGAAAAACGCGGACAGAGTGAGGCGATCGCCAGAAACCTATTTGAAATGGCCACGCTCAGGACACCAATCATCTGTACCGTTATTGGCGAAGGCGGTTCTGGTGGTGCTTTGGCCATTGGTGTAGGTGACCGTCTTTTGATGCTGCAATACAGCACCTACTCCGTCATTTCACCAGAAGGTTGTGCGTCCATTCTCTGGAAAAGCGCCGACAAGGCGGAATTAGCGGCGGAAGCCATGGGGATCACTTCTGATCGACTGAAGGACCTCGAACTGATCGACGGCATCATTCCTGAACCACTGGGTGGATGCCATCGTGATCGCGCCAAAACAGCTGAAAACCTCAAGGCTTCGTTGAAAAAGGCGCTTGATGATATGGGCAAATATTCAATTGAAGACCTTGTAAGCCGACGCTATCGAAAGATCATGAGCTACGGCGTATTCGAAGAGGCCAGTGCCTAACGGCAGACGGACGGAGTCACAACGTCCGATTCTTTCGCATACATTCCTGCAGGGTATCTTAACCAAATACCCTGCATCCAGAACCTACTGGCTGGCCTTCAGCGGAGGCTTGGACTCAAGTGTCCTACTCCAACTCGCCTCACAGCTCTCGTCCCATAACGATTCGTTTCAATTTAAAGCCATCCATATTCATCATGGCCTCCAAAATGAGGCCGACCTGTGGGTTCAACATTGTTCAGAAACAGCTACCCGCCTTGGCATTCCTATTACTATCCGTCACGTATCGGCACTTCCCCGGTCGGGACAAAGCCCTGAAGAAGCTGCTCGCGATGCGCGCTACGGGGCATTTCACCAACTGATTGAACCCAATGACACCCTCTTGACCGGTCAACATCTGGACGATCAAGCGGAAACTTTTCTACTCCAGATGGCACGAGGATCTGGATTGGCCGGCCTCTCCTCCATGCCGGAACGTTCTGATTTCGCCAAAGGCCAGCTGGTGCGCCCCCTACTCACCGTTTCGCGAGAGACGCTCAAGCAATTCGCAGAGCATGAAGAACTCAGCTGGATCGAAGATACCAGCAATCAGAATGAATCATACGAGCGCAACTTTCTTCGCAACAGCGTTCTCCCTTTATTGAAAACGCGCTGGCCCAGCTTAAGTGCCTCGATAGCCAGAAGCGCCGCTCACTGCGCCGAAGCAAACCTCATTATTGAGGAACAGGCAGAAAAGCACCTTCAAGATCTAGACCCAAACAACTCCAAAACATTACCTATTGATCGCCTTGGCGCTTTTAATCCCTCTGTTCAGAAGACCATCATTAGGCTATGGCTCAAACAAAATGGCTACAGAATGCCTGCCAGTAAGCTTCTAGACCAAATTCTTCAGCAGGCGCTTGGGGCCGCAATCGATCGGAACCCAAAAATCCATTGGCCTGAAGGAGAAATCCGACGCTATCGTAATCGCCTGTATCTCTTTAGACCCCACTCGGCGCCTAAGCTGGGTGACTCTATTACGTGGGACGGGAAGAACGACCTTATCCTACCTGAAGGTCTAGGCACCCTCGGAGTCTTGCGAGGGACTCAAGGAATTTGTGCTCATCTATGGAGCTCTGGCCAAATCTCAATTCGATTCCAGCAAACGGGCGAGAAAATCAGACTTCCGAATCGAAGCGGTCATCATCTATTGAGAAACCTGTACCAATCGACCGGAATTCCACCCTGGATTAGGGCCTGTATGCCACTCATCTATATTGATGACCTGTTAGTGGCCGTTGGTAATCAATGGATTTCAGCTGACTGTCTATCAACCGACCAAACTGGGGTGAAACCTACATGGACTGGACCTGTTTGGGCCATTCTCGATCATTAAAAACCCAGAGAGTCCGTTCGGACGATTGGTTTAAGGCACCCCCTCCTTTAGTTCCATCCGGTTTATTTGACCCAGTTTAGAAAACTCTAATTCATCTTATGCGCGCGACGACCTAGAATAATGAATACATGCCGCTTTTTTAAACCATGTACAATTCTGGTATGGGGATTGCAGATATCGCCCCATAATGTATCGACATGTATCGGACGCACCACCACAGAGCAGCCCCATAAGCTATGACATCAAAACCAAGTGCATGCTGGCTGCGTCGTCCCCATCAGGAAGGTTTGCTTGAAGCAACTCAGTAAGCCTTTTATTGATGACACAGGGATTCTCAATCCTCTCCAGCTTGCCCACTTAGATCAAATTTAGGAGTTTTTCGAGTGTTTGGCCTCAGAAAACATTGGACTGTTTCATGTCTAGTCATCAGCACTTATCTCATGCTGTCGGCTTGCGGACATGAGGATGCTGCAAAGACCGAGAAAGCTGGCGAAAACCTGGAAGCGGTTACCAACGAAAATATTTTTGAAGTATCTCACCCTGAACTGTTTCCATTTACCACGGCAGAAAGCCGTCTCGTGTCTGACATATTGGAAGCGAATGGAACCATTACACCTGAGATTAGCCGGACCGTTGGAGTGAGTGCTCTTGCGGGCGGTCGTGTTGCTGAAGTCGATGCACGACTTGGCGATACGGTTAAAGCCGGTCAACTCCTCCTTAAACTTCATAGTCCAGATCTGGCTAATGCCATTATGGCCCTAAAACAAGCAAAGTCTTACGAAGAACTGGCCATGAAGCAGTACGAGAGGAATAAATTTCTGTTCGACAACGGCGTTATCGTCGCAAAGAAAGATCTTCAGATTTCTGAAAACACTTTAGCCAATGCAAAAGCCAATACAGAGAATGCTCAGACCCAAATCAAATTATTGAACCCAAATGTCAACAACCTATCCCCGTTCATTGAGGTCAGATCGCCCATTAACGGTGTTATCACTGAGCAAAACGTAACAACGGGCGCCTCCGCCAAATCTCTAGACGCAACCCCCAACCTATTCACCATTGCAGACCTCAGTAAAATTTGGCTGCTTTGCGATGTCTATGAGAACAATCTATCCCAAGTGAAGGAGGGTGACTTTGCTGAGATCCGTGTGAATGCTTACCCTGAAAAACAACTACAGGGCAAAGTCAGTAATATTTTTGGTCTTCTAGACCCCCGCACTCGCAGCGTCAAAGTCAGAATTGAACTTGATAATGCCGATGGCCTGCTGAAGCCAGGCATGTTCGCTACGGCCACCTTCATTTCTCAGAGCAAGACACCCAAAGTCACCATCCCTGCAACGGCCATGTTCCGCCTGCATGATAAAGATTGGGTTTTCTCACCACTGGGTGGAAACCGATTCATTCGAATTGAAGTTAAAGCGGGCGAGATGAATGCTGATGGAAGCCAGCAAATCGATAGTGGTCTCCAAGCTAACGAGCAAGTCATCACAAACGCACTCAGACTGGCTGCAGCGGCACGGGCCGAGAATCCAATTGCCTTCCAAGAACATGAAAAAGCGAAATAGGAACCGGTCATGATTGCTCGGATAGTCAATTTTTCGCTGAGACAAAAACCCCTGATCCTTCTTATTGGGGCTATTCTGATTCTTTGGGGCTGGATCTCTTTTCGTTCGCTCCCTGTCGAAGCCTATCCTGACGTAGCCAATAACTGGGTCCAGCTCATCACCCAATGGCCAGGGCGTGCAGCTGAGGAAGTCGAACAGCAAGTCAGCGTTCCCATTGAGATTCAGATGGCGGGCATACCCCATTTGACGAGTCTCAGATCAACGTCCATCTTCGGTCTTTCCCTAGTGACCTTAATTTTCGATGATGAATCCGATGATTTTAAAAACCGTCTCCGCGTCCTTGAAAAATTCACTCAGCTGAATCTGCCTCAGGGCCTCAATCCCGTAATGGGTCCAGACTACAGTCCGGTTGGCCAAATCTATTGGTATACGCTCACGAGTACCAACCCTGAATACGACCTTATGGAGTTGAAGGCCATACAGGATTGGGAGCTGCCAAAAAGAATCAAGTCTGTCGCTAACGTGATCGATGTGACCGGACTGGGTGGGATCACCAAGGAATATCAAGTTCGGCTAGACCCTAACAAGCTGCTGGCTTACGGCATTAGCATTGATGATGTGAACAATGCAATCAGTGAAAACAACACCAATGCCGGAGGTAGTTTTATTGAGCGTGGCAACCAGCAGTTCAACATCAGAGCCTTAGGCCTGATGAAAAGTACCGCAGATATCGGTGCCACGGTTGTCAAGGTAGAGGGAACAACCCCCATTCATATCAGGGATCTGGGTGAAGTAGTTCAAGGCCCAAAGATTCGCTTGGGTCAAGTGGGCAAGGCGATACATCGTCAAGATGGACATATCATTGATGATAATGACACGGTAGAGGGGGTCGTACTCCTCAGAAAAGGCGCAGAGTTCGACACGACGATCAAAGCCATTGAAGCGAAGATCAAAGATCTCAACGACCACTATCTGCCACCGGGTGTCAGGATCGTAGGCCACCTCAACCGCGGTGACCTAGTGAACTATACGACCCATACCGTGCTGCATAACCTTACGGAAGGTATTCTTCTGGTCATCGCTGTCCTATTTTTCTTTCTTGGCAATATAAGAAGCTCTTTTATCGTCGCATTGACCATTCCGTTTTCGCTTTTATTTGCATCAATTTTCCTAGAACTTAAAAGCATTCCAGCGAATCTTCTTTCTCTGGGTGCACTTGATTTTGGCATGATCGTGGATGGGGCTGTGGTCATGATTGAGAACATTTCGCGTCACTTGCAAATGCGAAGCGAACGAAACCAGCCCATTTTTAAGATCATTTCGCACGCGGCTAATGAAGTTCAACGTCCTGTATTCTTCGCCATTGGCGTAATCATCACTGCGTTCCTACCTATATTCACCTTGCAACGTGTAGAAGGCCGATTGTTCCACCCAATGGCTTGGACCGTTGCATCAGCGCTTTTGGGCGCTTTAATTTTCTCAATTGTCTTTATTCCAGTGATTGCAAGCTATCTCCTCAGAAAAGGAGCTGATGAGTGGCACAACCCCGTGATGGACCGACTCAAGCACTATTACCGCCCCGCGCTGACCTGGTGCATCCTGCATCGCTGGATCACACTGGGCACAGCGATCATTGCTCTCTTAGGCAGCATGTGGTTATGGCTTAGCGGAGCAATTGGCTCTGAGTTCTTGCCTCATCTCGATGAGGGTGCCATTTGGGTCAGAGGCACGCTTCCCTCCAGTACCGGGCCCAGTGAAGCAGGCCAACTCGCGCAAAAGACCCGAGAGATGCTGGTGAGATTTCCAGAAGTTACCCAAGTAGTTTCCCAGTTTGGAAGACCTGATGACGGCACCGATGTCAGCGGCTTCTTCAATACCGAATATTTTGTTGACCTAAAGCCTCGGGATCAATGGCGACCCGAGTTTAAAAGCAAAGATCAATTGATCGAGGCTATGGATAAGGAGCTCAAAAAGACACCGGGTGTCCTTTGGAACTTTTCACAACCTATTGCCGATAATATGGAAGAAGCCGTCAGCGGGGTAAAGGGTCAGCTGGCAGTCAAACTCTACGGTAATGATCTTAAACGCCTAGAAAGCACGGGCGAGGAACTATTGGCCGTGATGAGCCATATACAAGGCGTAGCCGATTTAGGTCTTTTCCGCGTTGCAGGGCAACCCAACGTCAACATCAAGGTGGATCGTGAAAAGGCCGATCGTTTTGGCGTCAATGTTTCAGATGTTCAAGATGCTGTTGAAACCGCTCTGGGCGGAAAAACGATCAGCCAGATTCTTCAAGGTGAAAGACGTTTTGATTTGGTAGTTCGTTATGAGGCCAACTACCGACAAAGCATTGATGATATCAATACCATTCGAATACTGGCTCCAAGCGGTGAGCGGGTGTCTTTGGCACAGTTAGCCACCATCACGGTGGATGATGGCGCATCCATGATTTACCGTGAAGACGGGCAACGCTACATTGCCGTCAAATTCAGTGTTCGGGGACGCGACCTCGGATCGACGGTTGAAGAAGCGATCGAAAAGACGAAGAAAGAAATTACACTACCGGAAGGCTATCACATGGAGTGGGCGGGTGAATTTGAGAGTCAGCAACGAGCGGAGGCTCGCCTATTGCTGATCGTTCCTTTCACCATTTTCATCATTTTCATTCTTCTATTCTTCATGTTCAATTCGATCAAGTGGGCTCTGCTCATCATGGTCAACGTAGCGCTCGCACGAATTGGCGGACTTTTGGCCCTGTACATTACCGGCACCCATTTCAGCGTATCATCGGGCGTCGGCTTTTTGGCTCTGTTTGGTGTTTCAGTTCAGACCGGTATCATTATGGTTGAATACATCAATCAGCTTAGGGTTCAAGGCGAATCGATTATGTCTGCAGCCATCGAAGGGGCTGTACTTCGCCTCAGACCCATCATGATGACGATGCTGGTTGCGACTTTGGGCCTGATGCCTGCAGCACTCTCACATGATATTGGCTCAGACTCACAAAGGCCTTTTGCTATTGTGATTGTGGGTGGCTTGATCGCCGATCTCATCATGAGTGCTTTCCTACTTCCAACCCTGTATGTCTGGTTCGCTAAACACGGCGATACCCGCTTACCTGACCCTGTGGCCCACTTCCACGAATGATGCATTCCAGACTTAATATGAGGACCTTTTTTAGGACACATATGAGACAGTTCAAACGGGTTGTCTCAAATCCAAACAGCTTTAAGAGTCTTGTTGGGGGGCTATTGCTCAGTGGTTTATTAGGGATCTGCAGTGATGCATTACCTGCACCCTCAGCCATGGAAAGCCCCACCCCTCCTCAAAATATTGAGGAAGGCATTACCCTGAGCGAGGAGCAGGCGGTCAAACTGTTCTATGAACGTAACCTCGACCTCCTTGCCGCTCGCTACAATATTGGTGACGCGCAGGCCCGTGAGATCATTGCATCCGCAATACCCAACCCAACTATCACTATCCAGACGCTCGAATTGAGCCGAAACTCAAACCAGAACTCACCCTCTCAAGGTTGTAATGGTGCGGGTGGTGGCAATAACAGTAGCGGTAATAATTGCGGGCCCGCAGCCTACTACTCATTCAGCCAACTGATCGAAATGGCTGGAAAGCGTGGGCTTCGTATGCAAAGCAGCGCCATTGGGACACAAGCAGCGGAAAGCGACTTTCGTGATGCCATCCGCATCCTGACCAATATGATTCGGGACAGTTATTACACTTTGCTCCAAGCACAAAAGAACCGCTGGCTTCTTCGTGAAGTGGTGAAACACTTTAAGGAAATCGTTCACAGCATGGAGCTTCGACTCCAGGCAGGGGATATTGCTGAAGCTGACTTTCTTCGTATCAACATGGAAGCCCTGAAGGCCCAATCGGACCTAGACAACGCCCAGGCTCAGGTGGAGCAAGCCCAGGGCAATATGGCTGTCGTCCTAAACTGGCCTGATAAAAGCATGCAGTTTCTTGCAGAAGAGAAGCTCCCAGAGATTAGGGATATTGGTCAGAACCTTTCACGTGAGAGCTTGACCAACAAGGCGCTGTCGCTTCGACCTGATCTTCAGGGTGATAAGCTTCGAGCGGATCAGGCGGATAAAGATCTGGCCTTGTCTCAACGATTAAAATACCCAGATGTTACTGTCAGCGCCGGCTATGCGCGAGATCCAAGTAACACCATACTCAATACGGCCTTTGTGGGTGTTTCACTCCCCGTGCCGATCTTCTATCAGTACGAAGGTGAAACAAGTAAAGCTTCCGTGAACCTAAACCAAACTCGGCTTCAAGCTCAGGAAACAGAAATCGCCATACGCAACGACGTGGTCGCTTCTCTTGCAAGCTATAGAAGTGCCGATAAGGTGGTTCGTCGATTTGAAGGCGAAATGCTTCATCAAGCCCGACAAGTAAGGGACCGAACCGAGCTAGCCTACCAGAAAGGCGCAACAACTATCCTCGACCTGATTGATGTTCAGCGGAACTTCAAAACCATCACACTGGAATACTATGCGGCAGTTATTAACCGCATCAATGCCTACTACGATCTAGCAAAATCTATTGGTGATGAACCGAATCCTGGGCTTGCAAACCAGATGGGTGAAGAAAATAAGCTTGATCAATTGAGGCCTATTCAATAATTGGCCTCAGATCCAAGTCAAATACCACAAACATGCAGCACTTAAAGACCATCAACATGAAAAGATCCTTTATTGCTTTGCCTGTTTTTAGGGGGGTCGCACTAGCCACCACAATACTCTTGTCGGGTTGTGCTACGGATCTTGAACAGTCAAGCGTACAAACGTCTAAGATCAATCAAATCAGCCACAAACCCATACTGTATGTCGTCATAGTCCGTGATCGGCGTTTGCCTGCGCCCTTTTCTTCGATCTTCATGGACACCGTCAGAAAAGAGTTACCGAATTTCGAAGTTCTGATGGACGAAGGGGTCACCAACGACCATAGCCTCAATAAAGCAGACTGGGTCATGAGCGTGAGAGCCACCCGCATTACGCCTCGATTTGACTTTAAGCCCACTTCAAATAGTGCCGTAAATGGCACTGTGGACTGCATGCTTGGCAGTGGTTTTGGCGCATTTCTGGCTTTAGCACCTTGTAAATTCTCGGGTGATCTCGACTACTTTGAAGCCACACTCCAAAATCATCAGGCTACTACGCGAAGTGTGTTCAAAATCGAAGGGGAAGAGTCTGGCTTCATGAGTACCCCTCCTCTAATCTATATTCGGCGCCTTAATGAAGAAGACCGCTGGAGAGATATGAGCGAAGAATTATTCGCGAAGATTCGAGAGGACAATAGCTTCACTAAGACTAAAGTAGGTCCTTAGGTTATTTTTAGCGCCCACAGTGGAAGACAGTAAAGGTTTGTTCACCGTTCGACGGAGGACCTACCGGAACAATACGGTCACCACCGATGCTGGCAGCATGGTTGCGACTGAGGCGAATGAGTTCATCATTGATGGTCGCACTATCTCGCGGAATCCACATGACTGTAGCCGTTGTGTTCGAAGTCACATGACCAATCTTTTTGCAGCCTCTAACATCGGATGACTTAACCAACTGAACATTTTGGCCTTCGGGTTTAAGTTCCACCCAAGAACAAGCGGAACTGAGCAAAACTAAAGCGCATACCGTGATCAACCTTGCTCTATTTGACATGTATGTTGTCCCAAAAAAAGATAATGACGCGGATATTAAACTGTTTCGGAAAGACCAGGAAACAGTCTAGCGATGACTCAGGCGCCGAGGTCGAGTAAAATACCCTCAGAATGATCTATCAGGCCTTACAGTCGTTATCGTGTGAAGCTCCTTCTGACGTCACGAACACGCCACTGCAACTTAATTTCTCGAATGACCAAATTTATATTTATTACTGGTGGTGTTGTTTCTTCCCTAGGCAAAGGCATTGCCGCCTCCTCGCTGGCAGCCATTCTTGAAGCTCGAGGATTAAAGGTCACCATGACCAAACTGGATCCTTATTTCAACGTGGATCCTGGCACCATGAGTCCATTTCAGCACGGTGAAGTCTTTGTTACCGATGACGGTGCAGAAACCGATCTCGACCTCGGTCACTACGAACGTTTTGTTCATGCGACCATGGGAAAGGTTAATAACTGGACCTCTGGCCAGATCTACGAAAATGTTATCCGCAGAGAACGCCAAGGGGGTTATCTAGGTGCCACGGTACAGGTGATTCCTCATATCACCGATGAAATTAAGCGCTGCATTGAGCTGAGCGCTGAAGGCTATGATGTCGCTTTGATAGAAATTGGTGGAACGGTTGGTGATATTGAATCCCAACCGTTCCTTGAAACCATCCGACAGATGCGGGTGGAACTGGGGGAACAGAGGACGCTCTTCATTCACTTAACCTTGGTGCCTTACATCAGCACGGCAGGTGAACTAAAGACCAAACCGACCCAACACTCAGTCAAGGAACTCCGCACCATCGGTATCCAGCCGGATATCCTCATTTGCCGCTCAGATCGTCCGATTCCTGATTCTGAACGCAAAAAAATTGCTCTATTTACTAACGTGAGTGTCGATGCGGTTATATCAGCTGTTGATTCAGACACCATCTATCGAATTCCTCTGCTATTGCATGAACAGAATCTCGATACCATCGTACTGAACAAGCTCGGTCTAAACATTCCTGAAGCTAACCTAAGTGACTGGCAGCAGGTTGTAGACGGACTCACCCATTGTGATCATGAAGCAACGATTGCTCTAGTAGGGAAATACGTCAATCACTCTGACGCCTACAAATCGATCAATGAAGCCCTGATTCATGCGGGCATTCATACCCGGACCAAAGTCAAAATCCTGTGCATGGATTCTGAGGATGTTGAAGGTAACCCAGATGCCTTGCTCAAGGGTGTCGATGCCATTCTTGTCCCAGGAGGATTCGGAGAACGTGGCATTGAGGGTAAAATTCAGACAGTTCGGTATGCGCGTGAACATAAGATTCCTTATTTAGGCATCTGCTTGGGAATGCAGGTTGCTGTGATTGAGTACGCACGCAATGTCGCAGGCCTCTCAGGCGCACACAGCACAGAGTTCGAACCTACATCGCAACACCCTGTGATTGCTCTCATCACCGAATGGCAAGACGAATCAGGGAACGTTGAACAAAGAACAGCTGAATCTCAGATCGGTGGCACCATGCGTCTCGGCGGACAGAAGTGTCAATTGATACCAGGAAGTCTGGCAAGAAAGGTCTACGGTAACGATGTCATCTCAGAACGTCACCGCCACCGTTACGAGTTCAATAACCAGTATCTTGATCGGCTAGAGGACGCAGGGCTAAGAGTCTGTGGCCGCTCAATCGATGGCCGTCTGGTTGAGATGATCGAGATACCGGACCATCCTTGGTTCTTGGCTTGCCAGTTTCACCCAGAGTTCACTTCCACGCCAAGAGGTGGTCACCCCCTCTTCTCTGGTTTTGTGAAAGCTGCGGGTGAATATCATCAGACGCATCGGACAGACGCATGAAGCTTTGCGGTTTTGAGACCGGTATTGATCAACCCCTCTTCCTGATAGCGGGTCCCTGTGTTATTGAAAGTGAGCAACTGGCCATTGATACGGCTGGTGAACTCAAAGAACTCACTCAAGCATTGGGTATCCATTTCATCTATAAATCATCCTTCGACAAGGCAAACCGATCGTCACACCTCAGCTTTAGGGGTCTGGGCGTGGCTGAAGGGCTAAGAATTCTAGAAAAGGTAAAAAAGGAAATCGGGGTTCCTGTGATTACCGATGTCCATGAAGACACGCCGCTGGATGAGGTCAGTTCCGTCGTTGACGTGATGCAAACACCCGCTTTTCTCTGCCGTCAAACTAACTTTATCAATGCTGTCGCCGCCAGAGGCATACCCGTTAACATCAAAAAAGGACAGTTTCTGGCCCCATGGGACATGCAGAACGTGGTCGACAAGGCAAAATCAACAGGGAATGAACAGATCATGGTCTGTGAGCGAGGCGTATCCTTTGGATACAACAATCTGGTCTCGGATATGCGATCCCTAGTAATCATGAGAGAAACCGGCTGTCCCGTTGTTTACGATGCCACACATTCAGTCCAATTACCGGGTGGTCAAGGTTCATGTTCCGGCGGGCAAAGAGAGTTCGTTCCAGCTCTTGCACGAGCGGCCGTTGCCGTTGGGATTTCTGGCCTCTTTATGGAAACCCATCCAGACCCTGAAAAAGCCTTAAGCGATGGCCCAAATTCATGGCCACTGGGACGGATGAGAGAGTTAGTGACCAGTCTGATCGAAATTGACCGGGCTGTTAAATCGAAACCGATTCTTTGAGTTTTATTTAAACGATACATTCACGATAATTAGGAGATGACGCAGCATGAGCAAAATCGTTGACGTTCAGGCACTTGAAGTGCTCGATTCCCGTGGCAACCCGACCATAGCGGTTGATGTTATTTTGGAATCAGGTGCCATTGGCACCGCTATGGTGCCCTCAGGAGCCTCCACCGGCTCACGTGAAGCGATTGAGCTCCGAGATGGCGACAAAGCCCGTTACCTCGGTAAAGGTGTTACCAAAGCCGTAGCCCACGTTAACGGAGAACTTCGCAGCGCCGTAGTCGGTCTGGATGCGGCTGACCAAAAGGCACTTGATCACAAAATGATCGCTCTTGACGGCACTGAAAACAAAGGCCGTCTGGGCGCCAACGCCATCCTCGGTGTTTCTCTTGCTGCAGCCCGAGCTTCAGCACAAGAAGCCGGCAAACCCCTATATGCCTACCTCAACAATAGTGGCGAATACATTCTGCCCGTCCCCATGATGAACATCATCAATGGCGGCGCTCACGCTGATAACAGCGTCGATATGCAGGAGTTCATGATTCTACCAGTGGGTGCTCCTAACTTCCGTGAGGCACTTCGGTACGGTGCGGAAGTGTTCCATGCTCTTAAGAAAGTACTCCATGATCGCGGCATGGCGACCGGTGTGGGTGATGAAGGCGGTTTCGCTCCTAACCTGCCGTCCAATGAATCGGCGATTGAGGTGATCCTCCAAGCCATTTCTGATGCCGGCTATGTGGCAGGAAAAGATATTTTCTTAGGTCTCGACGTTGCGAGCTCAGAATTCTACAAAGATGGTTACTATCATCTTGAGTCGGAAGGTAAGAAATTTACTTCTGAAGAGTTCGTAGACTATATGGCTGCTTGGGTAGACAAGTACCCCATCATCTCAATCGAAGACGGTCTTGCTGAAGGAGACTGGCACGGTTGGGGCATCATGACCGATAAGCTAGGCTCACGAATCCAAATCGTAGGTGACGATCTTTTCGTAACCAACCCATCGATCTTGAAGAAGGGTATTGAAGCTAAGGTAGCCAACTCCATTCTGATCAAGGTGAATCAGATTGGCTCCCTGACGGAAACACTCGAAGCGATCGACATGGCTCACGCAGCTGGCTACACGACCGTCATGTCTCATCGTTCAGGTGAAACAGAAGACTCAACCATTGCGGATCTAGCGGTTGCGACCCGATCAGGCCAGATCAAGACTGGTTCACTGAGCCGTTCTGACCGTATCGCTAAGTACAACCGACTTCTGAAAATTGAAGCCGAGCTGGGCAACAAGGCGACCTATGCTGGAAAGTCTGCTTTTAAACGCGCCTTCTAAGGTCTCATAGGTTAGACCAGCGTGTATAAGCTGATCCTCTTCCTGATCGTTCTGATTGTCGCCCTCCAATACCGTTTGTGGTTGGGGGATGGCAGTATTCGGGAATACCGGGAGTTACAAGCCCGTATCGAAGAAATGAATCAGGAAGGGGAAAGGCGTCAGGCTCGTAACGCGGCTCTTGCAGCTGACGTTAAAGACCTTAAGGAAGGTACCGAAGCGGTTGAAGAAAGGGCTAGACAAGAACTCGGCATGATCAAACCAGGCGAGACTTTCGTTCAGGTTTATGAGGCCTCTAAACCCCAGCCGGTGGATCCTTCTCCGGAAGGAACAGAAGCTAAATCTTCAAGCAAAAAACACCGGACCCTTAAGGCAAAACCTGAGATAACGACGCCAGAGCGACCTTAAAGCGCGTACTCTCTAGAGTGAATCAATTTGATGAGACATCGCCCTGATTCCGTGCTTCACTGGAGTATTTCGTGACTCATCTAAAATTTTGGGCCGTAGTACCTGCCGCTGGCGTGGGTAAACGCATGGGCTCAGTCCTGCCCAAGCAGTACCTGGACGTACTCGGCAAACCCGTACTTGAACATACCTTAGAACGTCTACTTTCTGTAGAAGCGATCCAAGCAATCTATGTAGCCCTTGGACATGAAGATGGATACTGGCCCGATTTATCGGTCTCCAAACACCCAAGAATCAAGGTAGCTCCGGGTGGCAAAGAGAGAGCCGATTCAGTCTTCTCAGCACTCAGCAGCTTAGAAAACCAAGCATCAAGCGATGACTGGGTTCTCGTCCATGACGCGGCACGCCTATGCATCACATCTGAGGATGTGAAACGGCTGATCACAGAACTTAAAGACGATGAAGTCGGAGGCATACTAGCGCTTCCTGTCAGCGACACCCTCAAATCTGTCCAGGACGGATTCATTACCGGGACCCCTGATCGCAGCCAAATTTGGCGTGCCCTAACACCACAAATGTTTCGATTCGGTCTTCTCAAAAAAGCCCTTGAATCAGCCAGCCGACAAGGTTTAACCGTTACCGATGAAGCCAGCGCATTGGAATTGGCTGGCTATAAGCCCAGAATCGTCGAAGGACGACCCGACAATATCAAGATCACCCGGCCCGAGGATCTCCCTTTGGCCACATTTTACTTGGAGCGACAATGTTACGAATAGGTCAAGGTTACGATGCACATCGATTTACAGAAGGAGGACAACTCGTTCTGGGCGGCGTTCCGGTGATATATGAAAAAAGCCTAGCGGCACATTCTGATGGCGATGTCGCGCTGCATGCTTTATGCGATGCGCTCCTGGGTGCAGCAGCCATGGGTGACATCGGTCGCCATTTCCCGGACACGGACAAAAGCTTCAAAGGGATCGACAGCCGAATCCTGCTCAGGCACACGCATACAAAACTTGCGGCCCAAGGCTTTGCCATCCTGAATGTCGATGTGACCATCGTAGCCCAAAGCCCAAAGCTCGCGCCCTATATCGACAAAATGAGAGCGACGATTGCCCAAGACCTCAAGGTTGAAGTAGATAATGTGAATGTTAAAGCCACCACCACAGAAGGCATGGGCTTTGAAGGACGCGGCGAAGGCATTTCAGCTCATGCTGTAGCCCTACTCCAGAAAACCTGATGGTCAGACATAATGAGTGATCCAACGCTCGAGCTTCCCTATGCGCATGGCGGTCCGCTCGGAAGCGGTTCGATCAAATTAAGTCCTGATGATTTTATCGTAGAAGAAATCTTAGGATTTAACCCTTCGGGTGAAGGGGAGCACGTCTTTCTCCGCGTTGAGAAACGCCATGAAAACACAGACTGGGTAGCCAAACAACTGGCCCGCTTGGCAGGGATTTCCCCACGTAATGTCGGTTATGCTGGTCTTAAAGATCGACATGGGCTTACCACCCAGTGGTTCAGCGTTCAACTTCCGGGCGTCCAAGGCCCTGACTGGACCACGTTGAACTCCGACCATTTGCGCATACTGAATAGCGAAAGGAACAACCGTAAACTTAAAAAAGGTGCAGCAAGCGGTAATCGCTTTGAATTGACGATTCGTGATCTAACGGGTTGTACTCAAGATCTGAATGAGAGACTCCTGCTCTTGCAAAAACGTGGTGTTCCGAATTACTTTGGTCCGCAGCGTTTTGGTCGTGACGGGCGCAATGTCGATCGAGCGAGAGCGTTATTTAGCGGTTCCCTTCAGATACTAGACGCTCATTTGCGAGGGCTCTATCTCTCCGCCTGCCGCTCCGAAATTTTCAATCGGATCCTTGCAGAACGAGTCTCCCAAGGCAACTGGGACATGGGGATTCCAGGTGATGCTTTCATGTTTCCCGATTCAAGAAGTTTTTTCAAACCTGAAGATCTGGATGAGGCAACCATAGGACGTGTCAGCAAAAAAGAAATCCATCCTAGTGGGGTGCTCTGGGGCGATGGTGAATCTGCGGCAACTTTAGAGGCGAGACAGATCGAGCAAAGCGTGGTTTCGAATTTCACGGATCTTTGCAAAGGACTTGAAGCCTCTCGTGTAGAGGTATCCAGACGTCAACTTCGCTTGTGCCCAGAGGGAATGAACTGGGAATTCCCAGATTCATCAACGCTAAAATTAAGTTTTATTCTGCCTTCTGGGACCTTTGCGACAACCGTACTGAGGGAATTACTCATCATGAATCCTGTCGATATATAGCGTCTTTAGAGAAGCGACCACCATCAGTTTTAGGAAGTAAGCCATGAGCGTAAAGATCTACCATAATCCACGCTGTAGTAAATCACGACTCACTCTCGAGTTATTAAGAGGCCGTGGCATTGAGCCAACCATCATCGAGTACTTGAAGACACCGCCCTCAGAAAAAGAGCTTGAATTGATTCTGACTCAACTGGCCATCGAGCCTCGGTCGCTGTTACGTAAAGGTGAAGCCGCTTACAAACAAGCGGGCCTGGATGATCAGACACTTAATCCGAGCCAGATCATAAAAGCCATGGCGCTTAACCCGGTTCTGATTGAGAGACCGATCGTCATAGCCCATGGAAAGGCTGCTATTGGTCGCCCACCCGAGAACGTTCTCTCCATCCTGTGAATGGATGAAGACCATCAATAATCAATTTTACTAGCCACCCCACTCCGTAGACCAACAGCATGACCGAAATTCTAGTTCTATATTACAGTCGTTCGGGTACAACCACCGAAATGGCCAATCTGATTGCGAGAGGCATAGAGGAGGTACCTGGTGCCGTCGCTAAACTTCGGACCGTTCCCGATATTTCAGCCACTTGCGAGGCTACTGAAGACAGCATCCCAACCAAAGGTGCCCCGTATGCTTCGCAAGATGACCTTCGTCAGTGTGATGGTCTGGCGCTTGGAAGCCCAACGCACTTTGGCAACATGGCGGCACCACTCAAATATTTCATCGATAACACCAGCGGGATCTGGTTTTCTGGGGCCCTATCCGGCAAACCGGCGGGGGTCTTTACCTCAACATCCTCGATGCATGGCGGCCAGGAAGCCACACTGATGACCATGATGGTCCCCCTACTCCATCATGGAATGATCATTGTAGGTATCCCCAGCAGCGAAAAGGCGTTACACCACACTCAAAGTGGAGGAACACCTTATGGACCAAGCAGACATACAGGGCCTGGTAACGAAATAAGCCACGAAGAACACTTGCTCTGTAGAGCGTTCGGAAAACGGCTTGCTGAAACAGCCATGGCGCTGAAAGCTCATAAGGCTCTGCAAGCGGGCTAGTTTGGGTCAGTATGGCCGAACAACTCACTCTACCCCTTGAAGTAAATCCTTCCCTAGATTTTTATCAATACTGGGCAGGGCCAAATCTTGAGGTGGTAGAGCACTTAGAAAACGGGTTAGCGCAAGGCTTCGAACCCTTCATCTTTCTATGGGGCGAGAAAAGCTCAGGCAAAACTCATCTTTTGAATGCATGCTGCGCAAAGGTCCATGGATTAGGCCATACCGCGGTCTATCTGCCCCTCACCATGCTTAGCGCATATGGGCCGAGCGTTTTAGAAGGCATTGAGGAGCACGCGTTGGTTTGTCTTGACGATGTCGATGTCGTTTTAGGAGAAGATGCCTGGGAACTGTCACTGTTTCATCTCTTTAATGAGCTGAAAGCACGTCAGAACCGGCTCATAATGTCGGCCAGTTTAGTGCCTGCATCCTTAGGCATTAAGCTGCCAGATCTCAGGTCACGTCTGGACTGGGGTTTGACCTTGAAGCTCCAGAGTTTGAATGATGAAGACAAAGCCGAAGTTCTCTGCCTTAAAAGCCGCGGTTTGGGCCTTGAATTACCCCTTTCTGTTGCCCAATATTTGATCCATCACTACGATCGAGACCTTGGCCTCTTAATGGGGCTTCTGGATCGGCTTGACCGAGCCTCACTTGCAGCTCAGAGAAAAGTCACCATCCCCTTTGTAAAAAGCCAACTGCTCGCCCAAACACGCCCATAAAGCGTTTAACTCTGGACCCAGGGCAATTGATTAAAACGCCATCCAGAAATAGTGCCGCGGTGTTTATTCTCATCAATACCGCCTTCGAAACCATCATCGATATTGGCCAGATTGTCATAACCTGCCTCTTCGAGAAGGCTAGCCGCTGCCAGCGAGCGTTGACCACTCCGGCACAGAATGAAGATGGGTGTTGAACGATCCGGAATCGTAGCTCGAACCTGATCAACGAAATTTGGATTCACATGCATGTCCGGGGCAAATCGCAAAGGCACATTGACAGCCCCAATGGGATGGCCAACAAATGAAAACTCAACTGGATCTCGAACATCCAATAATACGGCGTTTGAGCTTCCGGTTAAGGTGTCGAAGGCCACCTTAGAATCTAGTCGTTGTATGCTCATGTATGACCTCAAAACATGCTTAAAGTCGGCTTAACCGATCAGGTATCGTCCTGTTCATGAAACAGTTTCTCTACAGCTGGAATTAACTTCTTATCCAGAAGGAACATGATGACATGATCCCGATCTTCAATAATGGTGTCGTGGTGAACCTGCAGGACATCGTCTCCGCGCACCAAAGCACCCATCACAACGCCTTCAGGAATCTTAATTTGATTCAGGGGCACACCCACCACCTTGGACCGGCCTGAGCGACCATGAGCAATCACTTCGATCGCCTCTGAGGCTCCGTGACGGAGCGAATACACCTGAACAATATCACCTCGGCGGATATAGCGGAGCAATGCACTGATGGTGGATTGCTGGGGTGAGATCAAGAGATCTAGCTGAGAAGAACCGACGATATCCGCGTAGGCATTGTTGTTAACCAAACTGATAACCCGCCTAGCGCCCATCCTTTTAGCCAACATCGCAGAAAGAATATTGGCCTCATCATTGTTGGTCAGAGCACAGAACACATCGGTGCTTTCGATGTTTTCGTTACTCAGAAGATCCTTATCAGACGCCTTACCTACTAGAACAGTGGTATTAGTGAGTTGTCCAGCAATTTTCTTGGCTCGCTTAGGATCACTCTCGATGACTTTAACTTGATAGTGATCTTCTAGGGCCATCGCAACACGTTTCCCCACGTGTCCACCACCTGCAAAAATGAGCCGTTTATAAGGCTTTTCCGTCTGTCTGAGTTCATTCATTACATCTTTGATTTCTTCGGTTGATGCAACGAAGAAAACCTCATCTCCATCCAGAATAAGAGTATTACCTTTTGGAACAATGGGTTCGCCGTTTCTAAAAATAGCTGCGATGCGCGCATGAAAATTGGGCATATGTTCATGCAGTTCCCGAACCGTATGCTGAACCATAGGTCCGTCCTTTACAGCCCTTACCGACGCCAATCTAACGCGCCCTTCGGCAAAATCGAGTACCTGGGTGGCCCCAGGGTGTTCCAGTAACCTACGGATATGCTGGGTGATAATCAGTTCAGGGCTGATTACATAATCAATGGGAATATTCTCAGGTGAGAAAAGCCCTGGAACCTCCATATATTCAATGGCGCGAACTCGCCCTATCTTCCGGGGAACCTTGAAAAGAATATCGGCAATCTGACAGGCCAGCATATTGGTCTCATCATCACTGGTTGCCGCAATCAGCATATCGGCCGTTGCCGCTCCAGCACGCCTAAGAACCGCCGGATGAGCCGCATTGCCTACAACCGTACTGATGTCGTAACGACTTTGTAAGCTCTCAAGGAGATCCGCCTGAAAATCGACAACTACAATGTCGTTCTTTTCACCCGAAAGACTGGCAACCAAGCTACTACCTACCTGACCTGCACCGAGAATAATGATTTTCATGACCCATCCTTAGCGGTTTTTCGAAATTTTAACAAGGAATAGCGCATATCTGCTCGAGTCACCACATCAAACATTGCCATGCGGTCACGAACTCGACGGCCTCAACCAGTCAAAATTCGTATCGCCATAAACCAGAAAATTAGGATTGAGTAGACTGGCTTTCCTGTTATAGGCCAATCGATTTCCACCCATATCAACTACATGACCACCTGCTTCTTCCACCACACATTGGGCCGCGGCGGTGTCCCATTCGGAAGTGGGACCCATACGAGGGTAGATATCAGCTTGGCCCTCGGCCACCAGACAGAATTTAAGCGAACTACCGATCGATACAAGATCATGCGGACCTAATGCATTCAAATAGGCCGACAGTTCAGGCGTCCCATGGGATCGACTACCCACGACTTTCAATGGTTGATGATGGAGGGAAGCAACATGAATCACGTCACGACGTCCAAAATCCGATAGTCGGAACGCGCCCTCAGAAGCAGAGGCCACATAGGTACACCCCTGAGCCGGGACATGAACGACCCCGAGAATAGGGTAGCCTTCATGGATGAGCGCTATGTTCACGGTAAATTCTGGACGTTTATTAATGAACTCCCTGGTACCGTCCAAAGGATCAATCAGCCAATAGGTATCCCATTGCCGACGGGTCTCATAAGGCAAAAGAGCCGACTCTTCAGATAAAATAGGGTAAACGTCTTCGAATCGATTAAGACCCGCCACAATACAGTCATGGGCGGCAAGATCTGCCTGAGTCAGAGGCGATTGATCGTCTTTAGTGGCGACTGGAAAGTCTGTAGTGAAAATCGCCATGATGCGCCTACCCGCTTCATGAGCTATGGCTATGACTGCATCCTGATAATGTTTAGGCTCCAAACTCATGGATGGATGTCTTGGTATAGTTTTAGGGTAACGCGAACATTCGCAAAAAATTAATGCAAGGATTCTATCCCATGATTCAATGGCAGAGCATAGACACCGTTTTTCTTGATATGGATGGCACCTTACTGGATTTGAATTTTGATAATCACTTCTGGCTAGACTTTGTACCGAAACGATATGCCTTAGCGCATAAACTCACGATCGAAGACGCCAAAAACAAACTCTTCCCGAAATTTAAAGCTCTAGAAGGGAAGCTAGAGTGGTACTGCCTCGATTACTGGACCCAAGAACTCAAACTGGATCTTGCGGAGATGAAACTCGAAGTATCGGGCCTCATTGCTGTTCTGCCCCATGTCACCGAATTTCTCGAGGCCCTTCAAACCACAGGCAAGCGGATCATTCTAGCCACCAATGCTCACGAAAAAAGTTTGGGGCTTAAGATGGAAAAAACTTGCCTAAGGCCCTTTTTTGACCGAATCATCAGTTCACATGGTTATGGTCACCCTAAGGAAGACCAACCATTTTGGGAATATCTTCAGAAAGATGAGCCATTCGACCCTAAACGAACCCTGCTGGTCGATGATAGCCT
>Ga0164296_1000247_pt1 | contig 67982 bp, 63 predicted proteins | sample GEODES057metaG_FD_113533 | JGI IMG/M metagenome (GOLD analysis project Ga0164296, IMG submission 113533) | Dystrophic lake water microbial communities from Trout Bog Lake, Wisconsin, USA - GEODES057 metaG | ecosystem: Environmental > Aquatic > Freshwater > Lake | place: USA: Trout Bog Lake...
AAACTATGATTATATTATATAAATATTAAGATTTGAAGTAATGACTATGACTAAAAAAGAATATAAGTATACAAAATATTTTTAAAAAGTATCAATGCATACAAAAATATATTAATAATAATATATTATATAATGGCTGATAATTTTGTTTACATTAAATTAATCAAAAACACTAAACGCCCAGCATTTGCTTATAAAAACAAAGAAGAAAACCAATATAAAAAAATTGATACATCATCATATAATCAAGCCATTTTAACCGGTAAAGAGTCTAATATTACAGTTATCGACATTGATAGCTATAAAATGAATGATGATAAAATGAATGATGATAATATATTTATTAAACAATTCAAAGATTATTTAAATATTAATACATATATTGTACAAAGCCCAAAGGGTGGCCATCATCTATATTTTAATTATGAACCATCATTATATACCGTAGCTAGTGAATATAATATCGATATTCGCAATGATGGCGGAATTATTGTTGCTCCTCCTTCTTCTATTGATGGTAAATATTACACAGTCTATAAAAATAATAATATAATAGATATCCCAGAGGATATGAAACAATTTTTATTAAAAAATATTTGTACAAGAGAAAATAAAAAAGATAAAGATAAAAAAGATAAAGATAAAAAAGATAATGATAAGAAAGATAATAATAAGAAAGATAATAATAAGAAAGATAATATAAATGATGATTATTTAGATAATTTAACAAATACAGAAAAAGAAAAGATTAAATATAAAGTCATTAAACGTTTACAAATTGAAAAAGACAACAAAGAATTTTTTAAATCTTATAGTGACTTCTTATTTTTTACAAGTGCTATGAAAAAATTAGAATTAAAAAAAACTTGGGATGATTTCAACCAAACACAAAAAGGATATAATAAAGATAGTAATCTTAAAGTATGGGAAGGAGCAAATAAGGATATGATTCCTTGGCTTTTAAAAAAGTTAAAATTCACCGCTTACGAATTATATAAACCAATATTAAAAAATAAAATAGAACCTGATATAATAATTAATAAATCTAAATTAGGGAATGATTTCTTCAAATTATATGATGATAATAATGATATTAAAAAAGATGATGAACCAACAATAAATAATTATTGTATTAAATCAGATACAGGAACAGGAAAAACAACAAGCTTTAGAGAATATATAAAAAAAAATAATTATAAGTTTATCAGTATAGTTTCTCGTATATCATTGGGACAAGAACAATATGAACAATTTAATAATAATGGTGTCGATTGTTCATTTTATCTTTTAGAAGAAATTAAAAATAATGAGTCATGTATTGTTCAATTAGATAGTATCACTAAATTATTTAATATTAAATCATTTAGAAATTATATATTATTTTTAGATGAATTTAATAGTATCGTTCAATATCTTTTACAATCTTCAACACTTAAAAAACACCGTGTTAATGTTTTTACTTTATTAATAAAATTAATAAAAGAATGTAAACAGTTTATTTGTGTAGATGCTGACATATCGGATTTATCATTAAATTTTCTTATTCATTGTAATGATGATTTTTATTATATTGAAAATCAATATAAACATAATAAAGGAATACAAGCTGAAGAGATACACAATGAAAACTCATTTATTAATAAAATGATGGATTGTAAAAAGTTTTTATGTTGTTGTGATAGTAAAACAACAGCAGAAATTTTATATAATAAATTAGGTGATGATACTGTAAAACTTATTACTTCAGACACTGACGAATATATAAAATTTGATGATTATGAAAAAATTATATTTAGCCCTAAAATTATTTATGGTATTGATTCAACAATAGAACGTTATGTTTTTTGTTATTACAATGAAAAAACTATAAGCCCGCCGCAAATGGTGCAACAAATCGCAAGATGTAGAAATATTAAAAAACTTTATTTTTTATTCACCAAAAAGAAATATATTGAAGATAAAACAACATATAATGAATTTAAAAATAAATTATCAATCCTTAATGAATACGGTAATAAAGAATTTAAAATGTTATCAACTAACGATATTTATAATATTTATTTTAAATTATTATGTATGTATGAATATAATAATAATTGTTATAACACAAATAAATTTGGACACTTTATCAATATATTAATTGATAGGGGGTTTAATTATACTATCAATTATAGTGAAACTAAAATAAACGCATTAGAAAATAAAGAAATAAAAGAAGGTTAAATACTTATATTAGATGAAGTATTTATCACAGAATTATTAATATATTGTTCTAAAGTATTAAATTTACAATCACCTTTTTTTATGCCTACAAAATATAGATCTTTTGATTCAGAATTATAATATGTATTCCATTGTGAAAATAGTTTATTTAATTTTAATACCTCATCTAAATCTTTTTCAGTTAGATTCTTGTAATAATCTTGCATATCGTTCAAATTACCTATTGTTCCATAAGAATCTTGTGGACTTGTTCTTCTAGTTCCATGTTCAGGTCTACCAGTTGAAGCACATGTAAAACAAAATAAACCATCTGGCTTTAACATATTATAAATTTTTATAAAGGACTCTTTATATTCTGGGTCATGTTCAAAACATTCTGTAGATATTATTGTATTAAATGTATTATCCTGAAATGGTAAATCTTTAGTTTTTGATATAATTGTTACATTATTTGCTTGTATAACATCATTTCCATCATAGTCACAATTTTCAAATAAAAAACGATTATTTCCATTGATATCACCGGAACCAACATCTAAAACTCTTTTGTTTATAAAAAAATCAGAAAGTATTTTTTTAACAAATATAGTAAAATCTCTTGCTTGTGGATGCATATAATATATATATATATATTATTTTTATTTCTAACGACCAGTCCAAACTTTAATTATATCCTTTTCTATTTTATTATTAGTATATTGATTATATGTATACCCCCAATTAATATAATTAAATATACTACCATAATATGATTCATTTTTTGATAATTCACTATAACATACCACTGCAAAAATACGTTCTAATGAACATCTATTATTTCTACATAATATATAATCTATTAAATTAAATAAACTATATTTATCAACTATTTGTTTTAAAAAATCATGTTTTATTACAGACATAACTCCAAAACAACCAAGCCAATTACCATTATTTAAATATATATCTAATAATCTATCTTTATTATTTAATTTACTAATTAAAATTTTTGTATTTTCATGATCGTCATAATTTCTATTTCGAAAATGCCATAAAAATTTTACATTATTATTATTATCATTATTAAAATTTATGTATTTTTGTATAAACACCGAATCATGTATAATTATTGCTTTATCAAAGAATCTATTTTTATAAAAATAATAATATGGTAATAATTCACCTCTTTTTGGAAATTCTGATTTAATTATTTCACAATTAATTAATTTTTCTTCCTCATTAATTAATTTATAATCACTATTATCATCTATTATTACTATCTTATTATTAGGATAAAATTTTCTTATACACTTATATGATTCTTTCCAATAATTATTAGTTAGTTCTGAGTTAACATGACGTAATATAATAAATCCAATGGTTGTATCATACTTATCTATAATTAAATTATTACTATTATCATTATTTATAGTGATTTTATCATTATTTATAGTGATTTTATCATTATTTATAGTGATTTTTCCTAAAGCATATATTTTTCTAAATCTACTCATAATATATATATATATATATATATAATTAAAAATTGAAATTTTAAACTATTTAAATATCTCATAGCTTTTTATTTTTTAAGTGCGGTTTTTGTTTCAAGTGTTTCCTACCGATAGTCCCCCCCAACAAGCCAACATGCCTCCTCACCAAGCACACTTCACCATCAACAAGAAGCTGGGTATCATCTCGCGCATCTCGGTCACCAAGGTCAAGGATGATCGCATTCGCATCACTCCATTCCGCGTCAGTGGAAACCGGGTGCGTCGCGCAGGTGGTATGACCCTTGACAAGAGAGTCTTGACTTCTGGTCTAAAAGTGAAGATCACCTACACGGAAGAGAAGTCTTTCGTCTGCAGTTCTGTCAAACATTTGCGTCAATCAGATCATTCTGACGCAGATAAAATTGGCGAAATGCGGATGATTGATGATCACACGTGGGTGTTCAAGCCTATTCCAGTTGCCGTGACTCCTCCAATGCCAGCTCCTACTCCAGTTCCTACTCCTATGCCTGCTCCTGCTCCTATACCAGTTCCTACTCCTGCTCCAGCTCCTCGTGCTTTTGTGCCTACTCCTGCGCCTGCTCCAGCTCCTCGTGCTTTTGTGCCAGCTCCAGTGCCTCGTGCTTTTATGCCAGCGCCAGAACGTAAACGCACCGTCACCCTCGTCTATGACCGCGAAGAAACAATTCGCGCAGAAAGTTGGTACTGGTATAAAAAGTACATACCGTCTTTCGACGATGCTACGTACATCATGATCAACCAGATGCGTGAAAGTTGGATTGCGCGTGGCCGCGTTTTCGAAGAACTGCCAAGTTGGTATTTTCAACGTGTCCTCATGGTGATCCACAATCGCGAGCATCTCCGCATGTAGACAGGTGCGCTCTCTCTATCTCTTTCCCGCCTCTCCCCTAGTTTGTTTGCCCCCGCCCTTCTCATTTCAATCTCTTCTTAGCCATCTCTCCTAGTTTGTTTTGCCCCGCCCTTCTTATTGCATATTGTCACATATCTTTTATTTATTTATTTTATTTATTTTTATTTATCAAAAGTATTACATAAAGATTATACGGATAATATAAAAAACTATGAAGAAATTATTAAAAATATAAAAGTATACATATATAATAAATAATATTAATAACACTATTTTTTCATTAAAAAATTTAGATTGTATATTTACATTTTATAATATATTTAAATATAAATTATTAATATATAAAATATAGATATAAATATGAGTTATAATTGTAAAATCTGTAAATATTCTACTGGATTAAAATTTAATTTTACTAATCATTGTGAATCATATAAACATTTATTAAATGAAGAAAAAAATTTGATATGTATACAATGCAACAAAAATTTTACTACTGTAGAAAAAATAAAAATACATAAACGTCAAGTTCATAATAAGAAACAAAAACCTAAAGAAGATAATAGTGATAATATATCAGTAAAAGACAATGTTATAATTAAGGAAATTATAAAAGATAATAAAATAAATAGAGATATTATTAAAGAAGAGGTTAAAGAAGTAAAAGCAACAGTAAAAGAAGAAGTACAAGAAGTAAAAGAAGAAGTAAAAGAAGTAAAAACAACAGTAAAAAAAGCACTTCATCGAGCAGCAACATTGATTAACTTTTTAATGGATAACTACTCTCAAGTCCCAGCATTAACAGTAGTGTCAAATAAAAAATGTATAAAAGCTCTTGAATTAATATTTGATGAAGATAAAAGAAAAAAGGAAAATACATATTCATTAGAAGAAAAACTTATTTATGAGTTTTATAAAAAGAGACTAGTAAATCATTTATATAAAGTTGTATTAAGTCTTATAAATTATAAAAATTACGATAAACAAAATGTATACAATATTGATGCAGCCAGAAATAATTATATTATTAAAACAAAGATATGGAAAAGTGATATAACTGGAATTAGATTTTCTGATTATGTTATCAAACCATTATTAAATAGTATAAATAAATTAATTACTAAATATATATTTCATTTAGAAGAAATAGGTAATAAAAATTATAACTATAAAATGATGGATTTTATAACACATTTACAATATGCATATATGTTAAGTACAGATATACAAACAGGTAATTTAATAAAACCATTATTAGTAAAATTATCCCCACATTTACGTTATATAGATGATAAATTAGATGAACTAGAAGAACTAAATCAATTAAATTCATATAAAGATATTATAAAAATACAAAAAGAATTAGAAAAAATTATAAGTGATGATTCAGATTCTGATAATAGTAAAAAATCTAAAAATATTAAAAATAAAAAAAAAGATACTTTTAATAAGTCAGATATTAATAGTTCAAATAGTTCTGATAGTTCCGATAATTCTGATAATTCTGATAATTCTGATAATGAAGAATTAGATTTAGAAAAATTAAGAACTAAATATAGACCTAGAAAACCATTTGATTATAGAAAAATAATGAAATCAAATCAATATGATTCTGATATAACAGAAGATGAAGTTATTAAAAAATAAAAATATTTTATTTCTTAAAATATTAGTTTAATATATGTTTAATTCTCTAAAGAATATCTTTATAAATAAAATAGTAAACTTCTAACAATATTCAATTTCTTGAGGTTCTTCTGTAACATCGTGATCATCATAATTAATTTTTACACCATTTTCTTTAAAAACCATTTCTACTATTTTTTTTACATAGGGAAATAATCTATTTATAGAGTTAAATTTAATTTTTTTATTAAATCCAAGCATAAAAATATAACCAAGAATAATTGAATTATTTATAATATCAATATAGAATGAAGCACTCATATCTATTTCTGTTTTACCGGTTTTAACTAATTTATTTAAATTGTCAACATCGACAACCATAATAATATCATTATATGTGATTAATGCATTATTTGAGGCAAAGTATTTATATACAGTGTTTCCAATTTTAATGTTGATTTGAATTTCACTATTAAAATTACATAATCTAGTAATATATTCTTCTTTTAATATATTTTTTAGAAACATATAATAATTAATTCTTTCTCTTATTATTTCAAGAGTAGAATCGGTAAATGTAATATCAGACATATTTATCTTTGAAAGATATTTATCTTTCTGTTCTTTATAATTATTACTCATTTATACTATATAATATATAAAATTATTCAATTTTTTCTTATATATTATATATTATATTAATGAATTGTGACCAATTTGAATTTCCACTTATTAGAATTCCACAAGAAGATAATAGAATTATTTATTATCTTAATAAAAAATTAGAGTGTACAAAATTTACAAAATCAAGAAACATTATTGATAAAAATACAGATAGAATAGTTAAATTGAATAATAACTTTGATGTACCAACCAGTAATAACCCTATATTTGATAGTCATCGTAATCGATCAGATTATTTTCCTGTATTAACTATTTTGAAAAAACTAGGTAGTGAATCAATTGGAATGATGTTGGATGATGACAATATAACATTTAAAACAGAAAAATCTCAATGTGTATTATGTAACAAGGGTAATCTACAAGGTTTTACTGAAACCGCACCTATTCAAAAATATTTATTAGGAAATTATTTATCAGAACTAGATGATACAAATATTATTTATAAGAACTTTATTATAATATTTAATCAAGATCCATATGTACCAGATCATTTAATGTTAATGTCACTTGATCATGATTTTGTATCAGTAAAAGGATCACAATATGAAATTCTTAATAATGAAGTATTATCAAATGTAATAGATATTTTTATTAAAATTTGTCCAGAATATATAATGGGACATAATTATGCCTTATCTGGATCACAAAAACATTTTCATATACACATGTTTAAAAAAATACACAATGTAAATTATGGTTTAGATAAATGTGTAGATGATATAATATATGATATGGGAACAGACATAGATGCGCGCATGAGTAAAGATAATTACAAAAACACTAGAAATATAAATAAGAAAGAGGATACTATATCATATACATATTATTATAATATAAATAATCCTTATATTCAAATAATAGAATTTGAAAATAGAATCTATGGATATAAAGGATATATTGTTACAATACCACGTAGTCAAATAGTTCTACCTAGAAATAAGTATAATGATAAAATTAAACAAAACTTTGTAAATGTGTTATTTAATCTATTAAATTATATTGAAAATTCAATTGAATATACATTTAGTTTATATTTTCCATCATCTACTGTTAATGTATCAGTTGTTGTTCTTGTACAACCTAGATATATAGGAGGTGATGGTGTTATCAATGTAAATTCTTTTAGAAATATTACTCATTTTGTTTTTGGATCATCTATTGATGAATTATCATATAATAGGGAAGTTGATTCTAATAAAAGAGTAATTAACGATTGGATATTAATTAATATATTTCCAGAAGAAGATATTTTTGAAATTCTAAATGATAAACCAAATACAGATGGATCAATCTATGGAAATAATAATTTAAGATATTTATTAGAAATACCAGAACGGTATAGAGATTCAGAATTATATAACTTATTTACTAATTTTACTAAATTTATAACTAATAAACCATCCGTAATTAATCCTAAAACAATAATTATTAATGGTAGAATTGGTTCTGGTAAATCTATATTGTATAAGAATCTTAAATATTATTTCCCTTTCTATGATGAAAAATCATATGTTCATATTAATGTAGATGATTTAGTCTCAGAAATTCCTGGTTATAAAAGATTATTAAATCAAATAAGTAAATATTTAAAAACTAATTTTTTAAATAAACCATTTAATACATATGATAATACGATCTTACATAAATATGGAACAAAAAAAATAATTGATTTAAAGGATAACAATTTTATGCATGAAGTATCAATTTCTGATTATAAATTAATTTATGAAGAAGTACTTAATCAACGTATGACACCAACATCAGTAACAATTAAACAAGAAAGTGATAACTATTTTAATAAAATTATTATTTACCGTAATGCTTTATTACAACATATGTTAAAAGTATGTTTTAAAAATAATTTTAACATTATTATAGAAACTGCTAGAACAACATGGGGGCTGTTACGTCATCAATCTAAAAATATGCTTGCAGAAAATGATGCAAATATATATTATTTAGGAAACTATTTACCTAGTAATGATTTTAATCAAAAATTTATATTAAGAAATATACTCCTTAGAAATATCGATGAAGGTAGAATTATTGATGCTGATTTAGCCATAGATGATAGGTACGCAGATGTTGTTAAATCATATGTATCAAGTATTAGTACAGAAAATTTTATATTAATTAGACAAGGTAGTGTTTTTAAATTAAATCCAATTAGTACGGAAAGCATAAGAAATCTTAGTATTACCAAAGATGAAGTTATAAATGATCGTATTGATTATAATAATTGTATTGATTCACAATCTCCATTAGCAAAATCAAATTTAATAGAAGTAAATAGTGATACTAATAGTTTCTTAAGTACATGTATAAAAATATCAAACACGCCTACTCAACCATATACAATTAAAGAAAAACTTAAAAAAGCTGCAAATGATATTGTTAATAAATTTTTATTAAATGAAAATACCACATCTTTATTAATATATAATACTGTTATAAATATGAATGAAGCAATAAATAGTGTTTTAGATAAACATAATGCTTCATCTGCTAATAAACTCACCGAAAACGATATAAAATTAGTTCTTAATGGTGGTTTAAATATTAGATTTCTGATTAAAGATTTTTTTAACATATTTGAAAAAAATTTAAATTCAAATGCAGAAAATTTTGCATTATTCAAAAATATTATTAATGCAATGGATTTAACTAATGAATTTAAACATATATTTAGTAATACTGCTTCAAAGTCAGATATTAACTTTGTAATCAATATTGATAAAAAAAAAATTAGAAAAGAAGAATATGTAATAATACAAACTGATTTACGTTTACTAACTATTAGATATCTTCTTAAATTAAGAAGAGAAATACTTTATTCAGATTTTTATGGAAATGGTCATAATCTGGATAATATATCAGCAGAATATATTCAAAATATTAAAGTTGATATAGCAGATTTAAATAATATTGACACTAAAGAAGGTCAATATAACTATTTTATTGATACTCTACATAATTATAAAGTACCAAATGTTATAAATCCACCAAATATAGATGAAAGAAATAAATATTTACATATATTATATGCAAAAACAAAATATTTAAATGATAACACAGATACAATTCCATATATACCGAGTGCACCATATTATATATCATATAAAAATTTTTCTAAATCAGAAGTAAATAATAATAATATAGATACTATACGACTTAAACACAATTTTAAATTTAAACTAAATGATGATACAACATATAATATTGGTGGTGAAATTATTAATATTATTATAGATGGTTATGATTCAACTAATTCATCAGATTTAATTAAAGTTAAAGAAGCAACGTATATAAATAATATGTACAACATAAAATTTAATATATATAATGAAGAATATGTAATAAATAATATATGTACAGAATTATACATAGAATCTGTATTTCCATGGAATAAATATAATTATGAAAAACAATTAGCAATATGTTTATTATTAATTTTTATTAACGCATACAAAAGAAATAATTATATTGATTATAAACAAATAGCTGATGAACTAGAACATAAAGATACACATAATGTTATAATTGATAATTCTATTGACATGAAACATCCATTAAATCTATTAATACTTATATTAGACAATACACAATTTAGAATAAAAACATATAATACTTATCCAAAACTTTATACTGCCAAATTAAAATTATTAAAATATAATATAGAAAATTTTAATTTGCAAGAAACAGAAGAAAAATTTAGATTGTTTAAAGAAAAAGTAATATTAATTCTTAAAGAAGTTGGTTTATTACAAGATTTATGTAATAAAAATATTACAAAATCGATGATGGAACAAATTAAAGATAAAAATAATTTGGCATTAGTACAATGGGGAGGCTTTAAAAAGTTATATAGTGATTATAAAAAACATTATTTGCAATTAAAAGGTGGTGCATTATATGAAAGAAATGATGGTGGAATTTCACTTAATACTAGAGTCACAGCTGATGGATTATTCAATATTGATAATTTACCACATGGATTCACACATAATCAGATCGTCTATATTCAATTACTATTTTTGGTTGTATTAAAGGACTTGACTTGGAAAGATCAAGCTTTTACTACTGATGATCGTTTAAATATTAAACCACTTTCTTGTGGATCATATGGTTGTGGTTTTAAAATAACACATAGTTCATCGGGTGAAAATTTTATTTTAAAAATATGTGGTGCTGGTAGAGAAATAATTGATATTAATGTATATTTAAAAGAAGTTTTTAGTGGTTATTATACAACCGAAACACCATCACACCAAATATTTAACAGAACATATGGTTATTTTGCAACATCTCCTAGTCCCGATGATCCATATTTTAAATCAAATACATCATTATTAAAATATACAGGTAGATATAATAATTCAGATCCTATGATAGCTAATGGTAATATCTTTGCCATTATTATGTCAGCTGGCACAGGTGACTTAACAGGTATAGTCCCAAGTATATCAAGTATTGGGTTTAATAATGCCTTAGACAAAACTGAAGCAACAAATATCAAATCAATATTTAAAACATTATATAATATAAATAAACAAATGTTTTTAATAAGTAATATAACTAATTGTAGTAAAATTACTAAAAAATGTATTTATTTAACACATAATGATATTAAACAAGAAAATATTATTTTTAAACTAACAGATACAACAACCACATTAAAAAATGATTATAAGATTGAATTTATTGATTATGGTGGTATTATATTTTCAGAATCATTTTTTACTAATATAATACAATTTACACCAATGATAGTAGATTTAGTATATGGAAATCATTATAACGGTAATCTTATACCAACATCTCCACTATTTGATATAGCAGCAACTATATATACAATGTTTATTATAATGACACAATATGATGAAAAAATTGATGCTTTTTATGATATAGTTACTAGATTAAAAGAAAAATTTATGACAAATAATTTAATTGCTATCAGGGATTTGTATGTTGAATTAGTTTACTTATTGATAGATATTATTCATGCATCATTATTTCAACCTATAGATAAATCAGTAATTTCTAACAACCATTATACATATGATTATGCATTAACATTAATTACATATTTAAATTTTGCATTATGTATATATAGATATCATAAAATAAATATCCCTCCTAGTGGATATGGATATAATGGTTTACAATTTAAAGATTTTGAATTTCTTAATATTCACTTATCACTAAATAAAGTTACATCGATAGGATTTTATATACAAACAATAGGATTTAGTAAATTTCAATCTACAGAAAAAAATAATAATCTATTAAAATCACTAGTTAATTATATTAATGCTTCAATAAATAATAGTAATTTAATGGTTGAATATTAGTACAATAAAAATTGTTTTTAAAATTATTTATACATAAAAGTATATATAAGTAATTATATCAATATGGAATATAAAGAATTCTATACTACTTTAGACAATGTTAATATTTATCTAGATAAATATGGAGTTGCAGTTATAAAAAATGTTCTTACTGATCGTGAATGTGATATATATAGAAATAAAATTTGGAATGAGTTAAAGTATGTATCTCAAAATAGATTTGATATTAATAATACAAATACATGGAAACAATTTTATAATTTTTATCCTTTGCATTCAATGTTATTACAACATTTTTCATTAGGTCATATGCGGCCTATATGGGAACTTAGACAACATGATAAAATATGTGAAGTATATCAAAAAATATGGAATACTCCAAAAAATGATTTATTAGTTAGTTTCGATGGGTTGTCTGTACATTTGCCACCAGAAAAAACTAATAGAGGGTGGTATAAAAATGAATGGTATCATACAGATCAATCATTTGAAAAAGAAAATAAATGTTGTATTCAAGGATATATTAACTTATATGATACAAATGAACATGATGCTACATTAACTATTTTAGAAGGATCACATTTATTACATCAAAATTTTAAAAATGATTTTAAAATAGAATGTAATAGTGATTGGTATAAGTTAAATGAAAATGAACAAAAATATTTTATTGATAATGGATGTAATAAAGTTGCTATAAAGGCACAACAAGGATCAATGGTTTTATGGGATTCTAGAACAATGCATCATGGTAAAGAACCAGATCGTGAAAGAGAAAAAGAAAACTTTCGAATGGTTGCATATATATGTATGTTACCACGTAATACTAGTACTCCAAAAGAATTAATAAAAAAACAAAAAGCATTCGAAAGATTAAGAGTAACCAGTCATTGGGCAAATAAAGTAAAGTTATTTTCAAAAACCCCCCGAACATATGGTGGAGAATTATTGGATTTTAATGAAATACATCAACCAGAGTTAAATCAAGTTGGTAGAAGATTAGCTGGTTATGATGAATAATATTTTTTTATGTACATTTACCATTGGTACAATCATAATATTTACCATATGTCCATTCTATAAGAATAAATAAAAATAGAATAATGGCTACAATATATAGGTGGGGGACAAAATATATAGACAAAGTAGGAGAACTCAATAGACATCGATAAAGCTCTTTGATGACTTGCGGCCAGCCTTGCGACTGAACTTATCGGATGATGTGTGCTTGCGAACGATCTTCTCATAGTCGCGACGATGTCCGAGACGTTGGGTATCACGGTCATTGCGGGCCTGATCCTTGTGAGACTCGATACACTTCTCGTGAAGATCGGTGTGGTGAGAAACTGGGATCAATTGACTACAATCGATAGCAAACCATTCGTTCGCGGTGGAGAATACTTCATCAAACGAGACAAGACCGTAGTTGGGCCAATAAAGGTCAACATTGACGCCTGAGTCAAGTGCATCAAAGTATTCAGCACGAGTGCACGAACAGTTTGCTGTCCAGTATCTAACCGAAAAATACACACAGTGTATAAAGAGCTCAAACTTCTCAGACAAAGGCACGCTGATAAAACGACGACTGAGTGAGTGGATCTCTGAATCGATGGCGCGATAATCCCACAAGATCTGGGACATGATGCCCTTCTTAAAGGAAGTGCAACCAAATTGATCGATCTTCTTGGCGTTGTGGTCGTTAAACACATTCTCGGCGAGAGTGAGAATGGCATAGATCTCTGAGTCAATGGGAGACTGCATTTTGGAGAGGGGGTCTGTTTGTGACAGAATGTTGATATGAAAGAATTATCTTTGGATTATTCAGATAATTAAATTTTTCATTTTTTTTACTAAAAGTTGAAAATAAATCCTTTAAGAATATATAAGTATATTATAATAATATAATAATGAATGATACATATGACTATCTAGTAAAATTAATAATAATTGGTGATAGTGGTGTTGGTAAATCATCTATACTATATCGATTTGTAGATAATGATTATAATGATTCATATATTAGCACAATTGGTGTTGATTTCAAAATAAAAACATTAGAAATTAATGGAAAAATTTTTAAACTACAGATATGGGATACCGCTGGTCAAGAAAGATTTAGAAGTATCCTTTCTAGTTATTATCGTGGTGCAAATGGAGTAATATTAACATATTCATCAACTGATAGAGATACATTCGACCATATAAATACTTGGTATGGAGAAATTAAAAAGTATGCACCTGAAACATCTATTACTATTTTATGTAGTACAAAAATAGATGATAAGAAACATATTAAAATTAGTAACGAAGAAGGTAAAAAATATGCATTAGAACATAATATGAAATTTATTGAAACATCAGCAAGAGATAATATAAATATTGATCAATTATTTCTTGATCTTGTAATATCTATAACAACAAATACTATATTAGAAAATAAAAGTAATAAAGCTATAGATTTTACTTCAAATATAACGTTAAATAAAAAAAATAAATGTTGTTAATATAAAGACAAAGACAAAGATGTACAAACATAGAAAAATAGTGTTAGTCAAAATGACCACATTCAGAATACCAAATCTTATATTCTTCAAGAGCGTCGGCTTCTTCCATATAGTTACATTCTAGAACAAACTCGGCAATTTCCAAATCATAACCATGGTCATAATCGTAATCATGATCGGCGCCGTAATAGTCACCATCTTCACTAAAATATTCCTCATTTTTGGCGTCGAGGAACAAAGAAGTGTCAGTGTTAGTTACATATTCGGTGGAAACAATCTCCATTTCGTCTTCCATGATGGGATTGAGAGTAGGGACAAACGGTTTAGCAACTGCCATTCTTTGGTGTCGTTCTGAGTTCCCTTTTGTAGGAATACTTATATCAAAACTTATACAGTATCTCAAATATTTAGTTTTTTCATTTTTTTAATAAAAGTTGAAAATATAACTTATTAATAATAATAATATATATCAACTAAGTTAATATATAGCAATTAAATCAATATGTCACAGAAATTATATGATTATCTAGTAAAACTCCTCTTAATTGGAGATAGTGGAGTTGGAAAGACATCTATACTATTTCGATTTTCTGAAGATCAATTCAATACAACATTTATTTCAACAATTGGTATAGATTTTAAGATTAGAACAATTGAAGTAAATGGACAAAAAGTAAAACTTCAAATATGGGATACTGCTGGTCAAGAACGTTTCGCAACAATTACTACTGCATATTATAGAGGTGCACAAGGTATAATACTTGTATACGATATTACAAATAATAAAACATTTGAGAGATGTCAAAAATGGAAACAAAATATTGATACATATGGTAATCAAGGTGTAAGTATTGTTTTATGTGGAAATAAAAATGACCTAATGAATAGACGTGATGTATTATATGATGATGGTAAAAAATTTGCCGATAAATATAATATGGAATTTTATGAAACAAGTGCAAAAAATGATGATAATATAGATAAAATGTTTTATAAGTTAGCTGCTGATATTATTGCTCGGATTGATAAGGGAACAGTTAAAAAAGAACGAGAAGGACCATTAATGAACATTTCACCTAGTCTACCACCTAAAAAAAGTTTTTGTAATATTCTATAGATTGTTTTATTTATTTTATATCTAAAAATATTTGTATCTACATTCATCATAAGTGTAGTTGTAAAAATTTGAATTAATCAATATATATTAATTTAATCAATATATATTAATTTAATCAATATATATTAATCACCATAGTAATGAACATAATAAAAATAGAAAAAAACAAATCATATGACACTATAATATATTTTCTTGGATTAAATCAACAAATTGATGATATAAAAAATATATTGTTTGAAAATAAAAATTCAATAATATTTCAATATCCGATAGAATTATTTTATTCAGATTTTCAAATAGTTGTTGATATAACAAGAAATAATTTGATAAATATAATAAATGATCATATGCTAACAGAATTAATACTATGTTGTATATCAATAGGTGGATTAATTTTAACAAATATTTATGATTATGTTGTAAAAACAATAAAAAAAATAATACTTTTGGATACTACAAATATAACATCAATACCATATCTATTATCACAAAATAAAAAAAACAATAAAATAAACTATAATTCAATAATTGATAATATATATCATACACAATATATTAAATTTAATAGTATAACTGTATCACATATAAATTTATCACATAACTTACAAAATAATACTAATAAAAAATACTTATATTTTTTGAATTTATCGGTAAATTCACAGGTTATTGTCCATAATAAAACACATAATTTACATATAGATGTCCCAGAATTAATAAGAACATCATTCTACGATTAAAAAAATTGAAAAGTTAATTATATTGATTTAATATTAATAATATATTAATTATCATTAGTCAAAATGGCAGAACTTTCTGTTTCTTATTTCGATTATCCTGGTATTCTTGAACGTCCTAAGACTTTTATCCCCTATTGGGATTATCTTTTTTCATTGCTAAAAAGTGTTTTTTCAGGTTTTCCCGATGATTTAAAACTATTTGAAGAAGAATATCAAAAAATCAAACAAAAAACATGGATTGCAATAACTGCCGCTGATCAAGATGGTGTTGTTCTTCTTGAGATTATCTACCAACTGCTTATTAAGAAATATCAAAAGACTCCTATGGAAATTATAAAGGAATTTTATTCTCAAATTCGTGACAAGTGTTTTCAAGGAGGATTTGGTCATAGCTTTTATATGAAGAAAACTGGTGCTGTTGCACCATCTGCAATACATGTAAGAAAGATATTTTTCACAGAGCTTGGACACGATGGTCCTCGTGGTTACGATGGAGGATGGCCACACCATTGGGTAATTCATCCTGATGCATTTCACATGGTAAAAACTATTAAGGTGGAAGTATATCTAGCACTTGTTGTTTCTGGAGCTGATATGGAAATTTCCCAAAAGGCAGACTATGAACGTTGGGGGAACTAGTTTACTATGACCTTTATATTTTTGTTTATAAATCATAAACTTGAATTTTTATAAAAAAATGACACAGGCTTTATGTTTTGTTTATAAAAAATTGACAATTCAAAACATTAAGAATCATATTTAATATTATAACTATTACCTCTATTACTCTATTACTCTATGAAAGTAAGATATTTATCTGATTTACATCTTGAATTCATTATACCAGAATGCTTAGACGAATTTATATCAAATATTTCACCAGGACAAGATGATGAAATATGCATATTAGCTGGTGATATAGGTAGTCCATATAGTCATTATTATGATATATTTATGAATTTTATATCTAGAAGTTTCAAAAAAACATTTGTAATAGCTGGAAACCATGAATATTATAATAAAATAAAAACTATAGAAGAAACAAATAAATTTTTAGAACAATATTTTAAAAAATTTGATAATATTAGCTTTCTAAATAATAGTTTTGAATACTATTGTGATTTTTGTTTTGTTGGAACAACTTTATGGTCTAAATTGACTGATCCAAATTATATAATAAGTTATAGAGTCCCTGAATTAGATTATGATACATATAATCAAATAAACCAAAAATGTGTTGATTTTTTAGAAAATACATTGAAAACAAATAATAATTGTGTTATAATAACACATCATATGCCTTCAAATACTTTAATTGACAAAAAATATAAGATAGGTTATTGGTTTAATTATAATCAATGGTTTTTCTGTGATCTAAATAATTTACTAGAAAAATATAGAAATACTATTAAATGTTGGGTATATGGTCATACTCATATTCCATCTATTACTAATATATATGGAATACCATTTATATGTAATCCAATCGGATATCCTGGCGAAAATTCAGTTTTAAATTTTCAAAAACAATTTGATCTTGTCTAAAACAAGATTATTTTATTTGAATACTTGTTGTATAAAAAACTTTTATTTATTCATATATTACTTTGTATCTTCCATATAGAATAATCTCATCAGTTATAATTGGTTCTGTAGAAAAGCGATACAATCTATCATTACATGTATATATTTTTGTATTAGAATCAGATATATTATGTATATATATTTTACAATTTCCCTCAAAATTATCTCTATGAAAAACAATAATATACAATTTATTATCTATTAATTTTTCATAATATGTATTTCTATTATCAAAATTCCATATAGAACTGTGATTGTTACTTGAAATAGTTTTATAAATATATTTATCTTTTTCTTTTTCTACAAATATATATTTTCTATAATCATCATTTGGAGAATAACATCCAGATAATCCAATTATAAATTTATTTTGATCTTTTTCATCAAAAATAATGTGAAAATAATTATAAAAGATACTACGACATGTATAATGAAAATCTGTTATTTTATGAAAATAACAATTTATATAAAAATCAAAATCACCAATTTTTTTATAATCGTTCTTTTCAATAGAACTAAAGTGTGTTTCTAGCAAACTATTACATATATTGATCTTAAAATTATAATCACTTTGTGAATCATATATACATTCATTAAACGTACATTTAAAAGTAATTGTAGTGTCTGTTGTCATATTATTACTATTTATTATTAATTTATTACTATTTATTATTAATTTATTATTCAATTTTTTAGACTATCTCATCTAAATTGATCTGTAAAACAACAAGATTATAACAATATATTATAAATAAAATTTATATGAACTGTAACATCTTCTGTCCATCTGTCTTGATATTGGCAAAGATGTTTTTAGGTATAGCATTTATATCATAAAACATAAAATCAACATATGTTCCATCTTCACTTACTAGTTTTTGATCGGTAATATATGTCTCGTAAATATGAATAATACATGTATATCCATGTGCTGGTGTGACTGTTTTGATTTTTTTTATTTGTGTTTGTATACCGAGTTCTTCGTGGAGTTCTTCGGATGCTGTAATATCTGGTGTATCAGGATATGCAATCATTCCACCAGCACCAATATCATAGTATGCAAGTGTTTTGCGAGAATCATCTCTTTCACAAATAAGAATCTTAGAATTATTGTTGTATACTAATACTTGAACACCTTCAAACGTAAATCCACAATACAAACCATTGAATATATCGAATAGTGGACTATAACATCTACGGAAAGTAATTCCTGTAGCATAGTATCTACTTCCAATAAAAAAGTAGAGTTGGAGATGTTCGTTGCGATGTTTTTCTTTTGCACAGTCGTACAAACATGCAGCCTTTTGCATACACGCAAAAACTACAAATGCAACTTGCATCACAATCACTAAAACCATTATATAGGCGGCAAACATTTTAATAGTGTGTATTGAAAAAGTTAATTTACTAAAGCTATATAGAATTGTTATTGTATATAATATTTCAATTTTTTAGAATGGTTGTATTGTGTTTGTAATAGTTATTTAATAGTTGTAATAATGATTATAGTTATATGAGTATTGGTATGTGTGTACGTTATTCATATTATAAATGCACAAAATGCGGTAATACAATGAAAAAACATAATCGTAGTGGTAGAGAATATTAAGATAAAATAAAAATTGAATATATATATTTATTAGATACATATAGGTTAAATATATACTATTCTATTATTAACTCATAAAATGTCTAACGAAAAATCGTGTATCTATATTTCCAAGATGCAATATTGTATTGACTATGGACACGATCCCGAACTAGCTTATTGTGACCATAGTTTTGAAGAACCGGAATTAAAGTACTATTCTGAAAAGTGTGGTGTTTTTCGCGCAGGTTATCTTGTTGAAGATGATGAACCGGAAAATTGTTGTGGATTTTTATATTGGAAACATAATAATATTCGAAATAGGAAAACAATAATTAATTTTTTCAAGGGTGAAGAACTTATCTTTTCACGTGAAACCGCAATGAAGGCAATGCTTATTATGTATGGTGATGGTGAAACAGAAAATAATACATTCTTTGTAGTAAATGATAATTTTAAATTGAGTATCTACAATATGAAAAATGAATTGGTTCGCGAACCTTTTCTGTGCAGTGAATTTCCAATTGCATTAAAAAAGGTTAGTGATAAATATGCTATTTGTATTGGTGATGATATGTGTGGTAGTAAACAAGGATCATTGATCAATCTAGATATGTTTTTCGGTTTTCTAAATGATGGTGAATCTAGAGCATATGATGATTCACGTGAACCTATTTATATGAATTGGAACTATTTTACATATAAAGAAGATTATAAAGGATCAGTTGTATATATGCCAGTGTATGCAAAACCAGAAGGTTTTATTGTGATGAACTTGTATACAAAAGAAATTCTACCAACACCTGTTAGTTATGATGATGCATTTTTTCAGAAATTTGATTTTTATGATGATGAAAAATATAAGAAGGAACTACAAAACAGTTTAGATATAATAAAAACTGTATGTGGTGTGGACATAGATGCAAATACTCTTACTACATTGGTTCTTAATAATGGTGGTAGTTTGTCAATTCCTGTTAAAAATGATGATACAGTTTATTTGCCACAAGTAAATGATACTAATTAATTTTTTTTAATACATAAATAAAATATTTAAGTAAATATACGCTTTATTAACTATACCTATGACAAATAGTATTCTTTTGAAAAATCCCTGGATTATTGGTTTTGGAATTTCAATTATTGCAGGGTTTGGTGCTATGGCAGCACCATGTCATTATGATACTCCCGAACCGCCAAAACCACCACAACCCACGTTATATCACACAGGACGAACAGGAAATACAGCCAAGACCTATTTCTAATCTATTTATGATACGGGTTATATGTGTTGTACTATGATATCATAAAACATATGACATGACACTAATTATAATATAAATTAATTATAGTTTATACTATTACATATTCTTTAAACAATATACGTAAATATTAGACGGTGTGTCTTTTTATGACCACATAAAAAAAATGATAAATAAATTATTTATATCATAATAATCAATATACAAATTAACCAAAATGACCGACATACATATATCATCAACTACACAAATTGAGCCCCCATCTCATACGCCAGCACCTCCAACATTTCAACCTCAGCAAGTATTGCCACCTGCTTACTCACCTCAGCAAGTATTGCCACCAGCCTACCCACCTGCATATATTGCACCAATACAACAACCAATTTATCCACCAGTACCAACTGTTTCCGCACCAGCGGAACAAGATCCTGTATTAGTGGCAGAACAGCAAGGACTTAAACAACAGGTATTAGATAACCTTGTGCAAAAATATAATATTCTAACTCCTCTTCAGCGTATGTTATGTTATTTGCGTGAATTTGATTTTGTAATTTTATGCGATGATTCTGGTTCAATGAGTGCACCATGTACGTATCAGAATGCTGATGGTAGTACTCAACGTGACACACGCTGGACAGAAGCACATAAGTTTGTTATGAGTCTTCTCGATTATACACTAGCACTTGATGATGACGGTATCGATCTATTTTTCATGAATAGACCAAATGTACATGTTAATACAAAGTCAGATATTGATGCTGCATTTCAAAAACAACCAAATGGTTCAACACCACTTGTACGAACAATGAATACTATTTTTGAAAAATATAAATCATCACCTAAAAATATAATGCTTATAGTTGTAACTGATGGTGTACCAGATGAACCAACAAAAGATCTTGAAGAGATTATTAGTAAAATGATTACTTTTCCAAATCCAAAATATCGTATTTCGTTAGTTCTTGCTACAGATGATGATGCAGTAGTTGAATTATTTAGTAAAATAGATACAAAGTTTGATTGTTTTGATGTTAGCGATGATTTTATTAGTGAAAAAAATCAGATTATGAAGGTTCAAGGACGCGACTTTAAATTTACATATGGTGATTATATTTGTAAGATTCTATTAGCACCTATTTGTACAGCATTGGATAATCTTGATGAAAAACGTGTTGATTTGGATATTATTGTTTCTAATTTCATAAAAGAACATAGTGATAATGATAGAAATCATAATGATAATGATAGAAATCATACTCATCATCACAATACTATAATACACCGTATAAGTAAATGGTTTACACATGGATTTACATGCTCTCAATAGTAAACATATAATTCATTTACCTATTTTTTTATATTGTTATATACAACATATGTATCATAAATATATATAAATCACTTAAAAATATAAAGGTTCAATATATCATGTCGTTAAAAACAGTACATCGTATAATTGATCCAGCTAGTGAAACTTTTTATATTGCAAAGCGACTTTTCAAATATCTAGTTACATCAAAAGAAATAGACAGAAAGAATGTTAATGTTTTAAATATTACATTTGATACAATATTAGATAAAAAACAGAATATTACTATACTTGATATAATTAGCAACCATAATGATCTTTACTGTGCAGTATTCCGTGCAGCACAAGTAGCTCTTGAGTATATAGGTATAATCATTGTTGATTTATCATACGAAGATAAACTTAACATACAAAAATATAGTACATCAAATAATAACTATAAGCGTGGAATGTTTGGATTAAACGACCCATTTCTTCTTACTAAAGAACAACGTCAACTAGCGAATGAAGATTGTGCATGTCTTTTATTTGCACTATGTAAACCAAAATACAAAGACTATAATGTAATAAAATGGTTATATGATATCATTAATTATTTTCGCCAATATCTACGTGATGAAGACAAAGATCTTGATTTTAAATTTTATAAAAGTTTTATTTATCTAGAAAATATTGGATGGATGCCAGATGATGATTCGGTAAGTCATTTGCTTCCTGATAACAGGATTTGTCAATCTTTTTGGTTTACACATTAGTTATATACATTTATTTTTATTTCTTAAATATTATTTTGTTTGTATAGATATATAACATTGTATGATGAATATATAATATATTATGTATCGATTTTTATTTAGCAAGATTAAAAAAGTTATACCAAAGATATCTGAGACTGAACTTATTGCATTACGGTCAGGAGGTGTGTCTATAGATAGAGATATATTTGAAGGATATGTAAATATAAGAAAATTAAGTAAAATAAATATTAAAAAAGATCCTCAAGAAGAATTATTTATGAATAATGTTGATAAGATATTAAAAAAATATGGTAATGAAAATATATATCCATCTTCTAAAATAACAAATATAATGAAAGATATAGGTGATAATAATTTTTTAGGAATGATAATAAATAAAGAATATAACGGTTCTAGAATACCTATAAGTTTACAATCAAGAGTATTAAGTAAATTTGCATCATATAATCCATCATTAAGTGTAGCAGTAATGGTACCTAATTCTTTAGGTCCAGGTGAATTATTACAACATTATGGAACGACTGAACAAAAAAATAAATATTTACCACGTTTAGCTTCGGGTGAATTAATACCTTGTTTTGGTTTAACAGGACCAAATAATGGTAGTGATGCAACAGGATCTATAGATGTAGGTATAGTAAAAAAAGAAAATAGTAAAATATATATAGAAGTTAATCTTAATAAAAGATATATAACACTTGCACCTATTGCAAATCTAATAGGTGTAGCATTTAATCTAAAAGATCCAAATAATCTATTAAAAACAGGTAAAGAAGGAATAACACTTGCATTATTAGAAAGAAACCATCCAGGTTTACAACAAGAAACATATCATAATCCAAACGATGCAGGATTTCCAAATGGCACATTGAAAGGTGTAGTAAAAATAAATCTAGATACTATAATAGGTGGTGAAGAAAAAGCAGGTAATGGATGGATAATGTTAATGGAATGTTTAGCTGTAGGACGTGGTGTAAGTTTACCAGCAAGCGCAAACGGTACAGCAAAAGTATCAACATACGGTATATTAAATTATATACAACACCGAAAACAGTTTAATATACCAATAGGAAATATGGAAGGAGTACGAGAGAAATTTATAAATATGTTTGTAAATACATGGATAATAAATGCAAGTGTTCATTTTACAAATCACATCTTAGATTCAGGTTTAACACCATCAGTTATTACTGCAATAATGAAACAACAAACAACTGAAAGAGCAAGACAAGTATTATTAAACGGAATGGATATTTACGCAGGTAGTGCTATATGTAAAGGACCAAATAATTTTTTTACAAGTTTCTATAATGCATCACCTGTAGGTATAACAGTAGAAGGTTCTAATATACTTACACGTAGTTTAATTATCTTTGGTCAAGGATTAAATAAAAGTCATCCATATATATACAATTTATTTAATGCTATACAAAATAATGATTTAGACCAGTTCAAAACAAATTTTAACAATATGATCAGTTTTGTTATAAGGAATTATACAAAAAGTTTATTTTACAAAAGCAATAGATTAGATAATTTAACATTAAGATTTAGTAATTTAGTAAATTTTGTAGCATTATTAGGAGGTAAAATAAAATCACATCAAATGATATCTGGTGCAATGGCTGATATATTATCAGATCTCTATTTATCATATAGTTTAATATGGTATCATAATAATCATTGTTCTGAAGATCTTACTATAATAGAGAATTATAGTATTAACTATTTATTAAATGAAATAGAACATAAAATGAATTTTGTAATAGATAACTATCCAAACAAATATATAAAATATTTACTACTTCCACTAAAATGTAATAATATAAGTAATAATATAAATGAAACTAATAAACTATATAGTTTTATTATAAACAATGATGAAACAAAACAAATATTAAATAAAGATATTTATATTAAAGATACAGTTATTGAAAAATTAGAAAAACTAAATAAACTAAATAAGTTCTCTACAGAATATAAAGAACTTTATAATAACATAATAAGCGTTGGTGAATATCAAATACAAAATGGAAATAAGTCATATTGATTCCATATATCATATATATGGCAAAATTACTTATCGGTATTTTTTACAAGAAACTTTGTATAAGATTGGTGAATATATGTATTTATTATCTTAGGAGGATTATTGATATCGTTTCCATTGAGCACAACATCATAATTGATAGTAGGGCTCTTCTGACGAGTATCAGAGTAGTCATCATTGCAATCATCACAATAACAAAGCGCATGATGTTCAGTAGAAGACATTTTAAATGTATATGCTTACTATAGTTTGGTATATTATTATATTTTATTAATATGTATTAGAATATTATATTTTTCATTTTTTTATTTTAGTAATAACCGTATTTAATAAAAAAATTAAGTAGGAATCCAATACATATTGTATTTATAATGAACTTAATATAAAATATTATTATTTCGGTGGTAGTTAAATAATTTCGTACATATAAGTAGTTTCTTTTACCATCATTATAAATATAATTTTCAGATATTGACGATGACATATCAATTATTGTAGGTGTATGTGTATTTGGATTATAATTTACTGGTCGTCGATGTGCTAGAGGATTGTAATTTACAGGTCGTTCTGTATTTATCAAAGGTGTATTTTCTTCACGAGATAGCATTTATTTTATTATTACTATTATTTTATTATTATTTTATTAATACTATTATTTTTTCAATTTTTAATTAGGAACTAATGAGCATAACATATAGCAAAGTTATTTATTTTATCTTTTTCATGTAATAAAATAATCTTTAATAAGTTATTTATTCGTAATATATAAATATATATAATATTGTCATAAAATATATTTAAATATACAACGAATATATATATTTATATATAAATGAACATAAATGAACATGAAAAATATATAACGAGTAAAAAGGCACTTGAAAGATTAGGTGTATCTGTAGTTACTCTTAGAACATGGGCATCAAAAGGTTTAATTGATACAATTCGTTCAGCTGGAAAACATAGATTATACAATGTCGATAAATATTTAAATGATTGTATAAATAAAAAGAATAATAAAGATGATGATAAAAAACTAGATGATGATGATAAAAAAAAACTAGATGACGATAATAAAAATAAACTAAATAGCGATGATGATAATGATTCTGAGAATGAAACTAATGGTAAAAGTAGAGTTTCAGATAGATATTGTTCAAGAGTAAAATTAAATGATATAAAAGCTAATAATAGCAATAAAAATAGCAATAAAAATAGCAATAAAAATAGCAATAAAAATAGTGACAATGATAGTAATAGTGCTAGTGGTAGTGCTAGTGATAGTGCTAGTGATAGTGCTAGTGATAGTGCTAGTGATAGTGATAGACATGATAATGATAATGATAATTATATAGATAGTGATAGTGATAGTGATGATAAGGATAATAAAAAAAAAACAAAATATAATATTTGTTATTTAAGGATACCAAATAAAAATTATTTAGAAATATTTAAAAAACAAAAACAATATATTAAAAATAAATATCCAACTTATAAAATTATATATGATATTGGATCAAGTCTAGATATAAATAAAAAGGGTTTTACTGAATTAATTAATATAATATTAAACAACAAACTTAATAATTTAGTACTTTTAAATAAACAAATATTATATAATTCATGTTATAAATTTTTAAAAAATATTATTAAAACTAGAACAAATGCAAAAATAACATTATTAAATAAAAAAAATAATCTTGATGATATTAAAACAGATATTCATTTTATATTAAAAAATTGTAATAATGATTCTGATAATGATAGCTATTATTAATAATTAATATTTATTATGTCTTCTGTTTTTTCTATTCTTATGTCTATATTTTTTTTTATCAGATGTACTAGTTGAGCTATCTGAATCATGATCCTTTAATTTATTATCTACTTTTACATCTAATTTATTTTCACTCTTTGTAAATGGAAATAATAATTTTAATTTTTCTGGAGAATATTCAGATTCTGAATCATCCGAACAATCTGAAAAATGATTTAATTGTTCTTTACAATGTTTTGTTTCTTCTTTTTTTTCACATTTCTTATGGTGTTTCTTTCTATATTTCTTATCAGTTGTAGAATCGATTAAAGATTCTGAATAAGTAGATAATCTACTCGATGTATCTGATTCAGATGAAGAAGAACTATCAGAATCCGATGAATCAGTTTCTGATGATTCACTTTCTAAATATTTTTTATTTTTTTTACATTCATATTTATACTCACATTCTGGTAATACAGCAATTCTATTTAAAACAAGATCAACATTATTATAAGTACAATCTGTTAATAATGTTGATTGTGTTGAAATAGGTGTTAATTTGTTCATATTTTTTATTTCAAAAACATCATTCGCTTTTAATGGCATTGTGAAAGTAGATGCTATTAAATTATTTGTTGTTCCTGATAAAGTTTTTAAGTATGGTTTATTATTAACATATATACAGATTTGTCCATCTTGTTCAAGTTTAATAAATAATGTCATAACATATATGCCACTTAGTTTAACTTTAATAGATTTAGAATTATTTTCAAAACAAAAATTCTTCATTGTTGTTTTATGATCAAATACAAATGCTTGCATTGGTCCTACAGTTTGTTGTTTTTGACTAAAAAATGTACCATAAGCATCAGAACCACCAAACTGTATTTGTTCATCACATAATAATGATTTAATTAAATGTTTATAATTTAATTTTTTACTGGCTTTTTTCAATTTCTCATGATGTTTCTCTAGTTTATTTTCAATTTGATCTTTTAATTTATCTTCTAATTTATCCTCTAATTTATCTTCTAATTTATCTTCTAATTTATCCATATACTTCTCCATATGTTTTCCAACTTTTTTTTCAACGTTCTTTTCAACATGTTTCTCATCTACCACATGTTTTCTCTTTTTATCATGATAATCTTCTTTATCTGATTGATCGTATTTTTCATTATGAACTTTGTGTTTTTTTTCGTGACATTTTCTTTTGTCGTCCTGAGGCATAATAATATTATTACAAATGGGAAAACATAGAATTCACAGAAGATCACGTTCAGACTCCGAATCATCAGAAGACTCATGTAACGAAGATTATTTAAAGAAAATGTATTTAGCTTTAAAAACAAAGTTAGTACAAGATAAGAGTTTACAAGTTGCTGGTAGTGATGCTTATGGTAGTTTTTATTCATTAGAAGGACAACAAATTAATTCATGTGAAGCTGTTAGATTTACATATTCACAAGTTAATAGAAATATCGAATTAGGTGATGTTGGACAAACTATCTACGTAAGACGTGATGGCTTATTTAATATTGTTGTTCATTTAACACCTGATGGTGCTAGTCAATGGACATTATTTGTTAACAATATACCACAATATGATTTTATTTTTGGTACATATAATTCTTCAGGACAAGTAACACTGACATATTTAATAGCCTTAAGAAAAGATGATGTAATTACATTAAGAAATTACCAATCTGCTAGTTCTGTCATAGCTATACCTCAAATTGTTGGTGGTACTGATTATGGAGCAAATGCTGAAATTGTATTTGAAAAAATTGCTCCTTATCCTGAGAAATATGTTTGCAATGATAGATGTAAATGTAAAGATAAAGAAGATGATAGATTATGTGAAAAAGAAGAACTTAAATTAAGTAAAGAATTTTTAAAATTTAAAAAATGGTTAAAATATGATGCTACTTTAATGGTTAAATCATGTGATGCATATGGATCTTTCTATTCTACAACTCAACAAACTGTAAATGTTAATTCTCCAGTTTTATTTAATAAAAATCAAAATGTATTTAATATGACACATACATTAGGAAATGGTGAAATTAAAATTCTTAAAGATGGTATTTATTTATTTACATTTATTGTTGAATGCTCACAAGCATGTCAATTTACAGTATTTATTAATGGTATACCTGATCAAACCTCAACCGGTGGTATAAATAAAGGTGCTAATGTTTTACAATTAAGACAAGAAATTCCATTAAAAGCAGGTGATGTTGTTTCTATGAATAATCATGTTAGTGCTGTTGGATCAGTTGTTGTTAGTCAAAATGCTGGTGGAAATTTAATAGGAGTTAATGCAGAATTAATATTATGTAGAATTGCGCCATTACCTGTATTATGTGATGTAATAGAACAAGTATCACCATGTTTATTAGAAAAGGATCGTTTATATAGAATGTTCAAAAAATATTTATTAGAAGATGATAGATTATCTATACAAGGTTGTAGTACTTATTTTTATATATCATCATCAGTATCTCAAACTTTAAATCTTGAAGATCATGTAATTTTTAATTTATCAGGTGCAAGTAAAAATACATTATTTAAAACAGGTACTGATAATATAACAGTATTACGTGATGGTGTTTATAAGTTAAGTTTTGATTTACAAGCAAAACAACCATCACAGTTTACAATATTCGTAAATGATGAGGCTATTGAATCAACTATTGCTGGTACTGACTCTGGTTCAGGTCAAGTATCTATTAGACAACTAGTAAGCTTAAATGCTGGAGATATAATAACTGTTAAAAATCATAGTTCATTCTTAAATCCTGTTATAACAACTATGAATCCTGGAGGTATTCTATCTGGTCTTAATGTTGTATTTTGTGGTAAAAGAATAGCACAGCTATATAAAAAGAAATCATTAATGCCTCCACAAAAACCTTAAATATATAAAAACCTATAAATATCTATAAAATATATTATTTTTAATATAATTATATATTATATTAAAATGGATAAAAATTCAGATGATCTCAATACTGATACATTATCATCAGAATGTAGTACTGATCATAATAAACATCATAAAAATCATAAATCAAGACATAATAAACATAAAAAACATATTAAATATATCAAATGTGAACTAAATAATCGCGGCGATCGTGGTGAAAAGGGTGATAGGGGTGATCGTGGTGAAAAAGGCGATCGTGGTGATCGTGGTGAAAAGGGTGATCGTGGTGAAAAAGGCGATAAAGGCGATCGTGGAGATCGCGGTGATAAAGGTGATAAAGGCGATAAAGGTGAAATAGGAGAGAAAGGTGATAAAGGTGAAACAGGAGATAAAGGAGATCGTGGAGATCGCGGTGATAAAGGCGATAAAGGTGAAACAGGAGATAAAGGTGAAACAGGTGAGAAAGGTGAGAAAGGTGATAGTGGATCTACAAATATAATTATGACATTTTCATCATATAACCCAGTTAATACAGGAGATTTTTTAAGTACATGTGGTGTATCAAATAAATTTATTCAAAATACAATAGTAATTCCATATAATTGTAAAGCTACAGATATTATATTTTCAATAAGAGAACTTGCTAATAATTATACATATAATGCCACATTATATGTAAATAATATGCCAACAACATTAGTAGCAACTATAATAGATGGTTCTATATCGTTTAATGCTGTAGGAATGAGTGATGTACAATTAAATAAATTCGATTTAATCAGTATATATTTAAGTTTTTCTCATGAAGGTGCTTTACCTAATGGAGCGTGTGTTATACTTATTTTAACATAATTTATATTATCTAAATATCTAATTTTAAATATTTAGATTTAAAAACTTATTTCTTAATCTAGAAGTAGCATCTTTTAATTTTAGTGTTTTATCTTTTAATTGTTCATTAGCTGATTTGATATATTGAATATCAGAATCATTTGTTAATGCTATAGAAACACCATGATTACATAGATTGTTCCAGTTATCAATAGTATTAGCTGCTTTGGTAATAATCTCTTTATCTGTTGTTGATAATTGGGCTGCTGGAAAATCATCAGTTGGTGAAACAAAATTATTTATATAATTCATAGCACAGTTAACTTCAGACATAACATCTTGTAAGATTACTTTAGTATCGTGAACTGATTTTGGTATTTTTATATCAGATGTAATCATTATTGTTTCTTTAAATTTACCAAAAACTTGTGAAAGATTATATATCTTCTTCAATGCATCTAATACTGATGTAAGAAAGTTAACATCGTTTATAATATTGATATTTTGTAATTTTTTTGTAAAACTTGTGAATAATGCACTGAGATCATCAGCAGCTTGACCAAAAGTTTTAAAACCATCTATTTCTATATCTAATTCCATTTGTTTAGAATCATTAACTATCTTTGATGCTGCATCAAATAATACATTATAATCATCTATTGTACCTTTACCATGGAAATCATCACACTTTATTAATTGTGCGTAATTTTTAATCTGATTTGCTAAATCTGTTGATTGTGTATTTTGACTATCATCGTATCTATAATCAACATTACCTGATAGATCTTCCGTTATCTGTGGTACTGCATTTGGATCTGTTGTAATAAAAGTAGTAGTTGTTGTTACATTTACATCAACATTATTTGTTTGTGTTGTATTTACTTGGTAACCATTACCAGTTTCTATAGTATTAGTATTAGTATTAGTATTAGTATTAGTATTAGTATTAGTATTAGTATTAGTATTGCTATTGCTATTGCTATTGCTATTGCTATTGCTATTGCTATTGCTATTGCTATTGTTATTGTTATTGTTATTGCTATTGCTATTGTTATTGCTATTGTTATTATTATTGTTATTGTTGTTGTTATTATCGCTATTGCTATCGCTAGTGCTATCGCCATTGCTATTGTTGTTATTATCGCTATCTTGTGTATTAGTTTCTGACATCTTTAATATATACAATGAATTCATAAAAAAATTATTTGAGGATATATTTTTATACATTTTTATATATTTTTATATATTTTATATAATAAATTATCGTTAAATGAGTTATTACACAACATACATGTCTTTATATTTGTTTTCAAATATTCCGAACAACAATAGACACATAATATTTTATACAGATCATTTATTATATAAGTAAAAAGAATATAAAAATATAAAAAACATATTATAATAATTATAATTTATAAGAAATTTTTTAGGTCTTTTGTTTGTCTAAATTTATCTTTATCTTTACGCCATTGTTCGGCTATTTCATCATATAATGATGATGGCGGATTAAGTGGAATAGTATAATCTCCTTTTTCAAATCTATCTTGTAAAAACAACTCATAATATATATATTTTTTCATATATTTATTAAATTTTTCAGTATCTTTATATCCCATAATATTATATCCTATTATATCAAATGGTAAAAATGTAGTATATAAACTCATTGTAGTTATAAGTGAATTTCTAACTAAATCAGATTGTAGAATACTACCAAGAATACCACTTGTATCACCAAGTGCTCCTAAAATTTTATTTAAATCGCTCATAACTAAATTATCATTTTTACATATTTTATTATGAAGTGAATCAAGTTCTAATTTCATTTTATCCAAAATATATTTAATACTTTTTTTTACAACTGTTGAGTTATTAATTTTACTTAATTCAATGTTTTCTTCTTGTAAATCTTTTAAAAATTGTTCATTAATTTCATTTGATTCGACTGAACTTACTGAGTCTAATGATATATTATCTTCAGATTGTGTATCATCATTTGTACTCTTTTTTCTTCCAAATAGTGATGATATAAATCCACGTGGTTTTGTTTTTTGTTTAACTTCTTTTATAGTTTCCTTAACTTGTTTTAATGAACATAAATCGTAAAATTCAGAGGTATATGTCCATATTAACTCATAAAATGAGAATATAGGCATATTATCAGCATCTCGTTTAGTTTTATATGTATTAGTCCATTTATTGATATCTTCTTGATTAGTTGGTTTTAAATAAATATTATCTGGTTTTTTCAAGGCTTCGTTGTTTAATTTCATTGATAATAAAAATAATACACTAGGTGGTATATATACTGCACCTTCAAATGGTATTAAGAAATCTTCTAATCTTTTTTTTTTTTGAATATCAGGTAACATATTTGAACCTTTAAGTCCGAAATTTTCATATATTTCTTTAAAACTATTACATTTACTTGTTGAAGATGTTATTTTATCTAGTAGAACAAAACTTACAGGTAATTGATTTGTATAAGTTTCAATCTTTTTCTTTATATCATCAATATCTAAATATGAATTGATAGTATCTATTAATGAATCTAAACCGCTACTAAATGGCCATAATACTTTGTATGACTTTAGTGTATTTACTCGGTTTATTGCAGAATCTTTAATGTTGAGTGATACGCAATTATATAAGCATAATATAAATTCTAATAGAGCTGAAAAATGATCCCATATAACATCATTTGTTTCATATTTATTTGTTAAAAACATATATTTAATTGCATTTTTTACATTTGGATTAACCAATCCTTTAATATTTTTTAAAAGTTTTGTTAAACTAGGTACTAGTGATGTATATGCGTTTTTTATTCCGTTATACGCTGTCAATTTAGCTACTTCAGTATAACCAATTTTGCTAGTATCAAAATTGGTTTTAATGGTGTCAGTTATAGTTTTTATTATATCGTCAATCTCTGGAGAAGTTGAAAAAAGAAGTAATTTCTCTCTTAATTCTTTTGGAAAAAAATTACCCATTTTACTTGGAACACATTTTGCTTTAAGAAGTAGCAAAGCAAGTTGTGGTTTGGTTTTGCTATTAAAATGATGATATAGTATAGTATCATTAAATTCCGGAGTTAAAGATAGTTTTTTTAATGTTTCTTCAGTAAATATATAATCAGTCGGATCTTTATGATGATCTTGGCACGCGACAGTTGATAATGCATTTATTGTTTTACTACCAAGTACAGATGGTAATACTATTCCACAATCTTTAGCTAATTCTAAATCTTTTTCATTTATAGTTACTTTTTTATATGGTTCGAAATTACCACCAACTTGAGATTTTAATTCAAGATATTTATTCTTGTATTTTAAATATTTTTCTTTATAAAGATCTTCCATTATAATTATATAATATATATATTATATTATTTTTTATATTATTTTTTATTTTAATTCTTCACGAGATAACATTTACTTTATTTATTTATTTATTTTTAAATATATATATATATATATATACTTGCCAGCACAACATATTAAACACTAATAAATAAAAAAGTATTTTAGTGCATTGTTGCATAACATACATGTCTTCATATTTGTTTTCAAATACTCTGAACAACACGACACACATAATACTTTATGCCCGCAATTATATAATACTTCTGGAACATCATTCAGACAAATCATACATGAGTCTGAAGTATATATTTTAAAATCATGCGAAGTTATACCATATGTAAAAACATCACAAACTTTCCAAAATGGTTTAAATCCCAATTGTTTCATATGTAATACCATATCACCGTCATATTTGCAACACTCAACTGGACATCTAAAATTCATGTTCTCTGAATTATTATATTTCTGTATAATCAACGGCAACTTGATATCATGTAAATAATGATAACCCTCTATAAAATTTGAAACATTTTTATGTAAATGAGCTACTAAACCCGTTGTAGTATCGTTAGCAAATGTACAATTATAATAATAACATTTTTTTTCAGACAAAAATGGACGTCCAGTTTCTGGATTAAGAGGATACCCAAAATGTGGAGGATATTTGGTATTGTTTCCACTAAAATCAAACTTTATATCTATTTGTTTATATAATTTTGAAATTTGTTTTATCTTGTCATTTGTATATATTTTTTTATTTACTTGATCAAGTAAAAATAATATTGTTTTTTCATTGAAATATAATTTTATATATGATACGATGTTATTTATATGTTTTGTATTTAATATAACATTGCCTGTTAAATACAATGTAAATATTGTCATGATATATTGTATGTTATGTTTCGTAAAAATAATCTTTTCTAATACGGTATTGACTCTTTTTGAAAAAATATCAAATGTATTTAATAAGTTGAGTTTTACCACAAATGATAACATATTATTATTAAAACTATTATTATTAAATGTTATTGGCGTATCAACACCAGTTAAATGAACACACAATGTCTCATTTATATAATTTTCAAATAGATCAATAGTTTTCTCTATTGTTTTATCATTATCTATTGGCATTCTTTTTATATCAAAGTATTTTCTTTCTATTTTATTCATTGTGCATCCATATTTAATATTTACTTTTGCATCAGTAATATCATGTCCAATAGTTTGTTCGTATGATACTCTTAATTCATAAAACATGTGTAATATGTTATCTATTGAATTATAAATTTCGTTATATGTAATCGGATTAAATCCTATTCTAAAATATTTTAACTTTGTCAAACTATTTAAATTTGCAATTCTAATAATATTATTATCTGAAATATAAAGTTTTATCAAACTATTCATTTTATTAATATTTTCAGGTATTTCAGTTATTTCATTACCAGTCAAGCATAGTTCCTTTATATTTTTTAGATTTAGATTTTCCAAGTTAGATATATGATTATAACTAAGACGTAATATTTCTAAATTGTATAATTGATTAATCTCATCTGGTATAATTCGTATACTATTATTACGTAAATATAGTTCTTTTAATTGGTCAAATAATCTGATATTTATAGGTATTTCTGTTAAATTATTATCATTTAGATTAATTACTTTTAGATTAATAACATTATATAACTGTTCTGGAAATGTAGTTATACCTATACCTGCTAAAACAATAGCAGTAAGATTATAATTCACTTCAACAGTAAATTTATTAGAAATATAATTAACGGGTGTAGGTATCATTAAATATTTTGGATCATATAAACATATATTGTTATAACTAATAATTGGAGCGTTTTTATTATCCGTTTTACAATTATGTATTCTATAAAATGTATTAAATGCTTGGTTTACATATTCATATGTTTCAGAAATATTATCATAAAATGAACTGGCTATATTTGTAGTTTTCTTATTGAACAACAATGCTAATTTATGGGCATTAATTATACCAGAATTTGCACCAGAACCATGATACGGTATCATTGGATGTAATGAATCACCACACAAAATAATTCTACTGGATTTTGGTATAATTTTATTTGATGTATATAATATACTTTTATGATAATCTTCGGCCCTTATATAATAACCAAAACGTCTCTTTATTTCTTTATAGATTGATCCTGGGATATATCTTTCTAAATTATTGTCATATACATATTCATGATGTACTATTTGCATAGTTGCACCATAATTTCCGTTTGGTTTAATAAAAATTCTTATAATGGTACTATGTCCAGGTACTATACATTCTATTACATCAGAAGATACACACTTAAAAATAGAATCATCATTGAAATTAAAAAATTTAATAACATAGTTTGTATCTACTAATAAATCTTCATCGCGAATATTTGTAAACTTGCGAACTCTAGAATTAACGCCATCACAACCAACAATATAGTCAAAAGTATAATTAGTTGGTCCTATATTAAATTTTACACAATCATCATATTCAATAAGATTATCTATTTCTAGATTATTTAATTTTATAATATTATCATCCTTTATTTTTGTTTTAAATAGTTTTATTAAATCAACTCGTGGTATAACATAATTGCCTTTTGAATGACAAGTCGATGAAATAATATTACATTCTTTATCTATTCTAACATAACGATTAAGATAATTAATTTGTGTTATATCAGGTTTTAAATCTAGATAATGTAAAATATTATCTGCCTCTTGAATTGTTAGGCCATAACCTACACCATATTCTTCTTTTAAAAATATTTTATAAGGTATATTTAATTTCTCAAAATGAGCTGCTAGACATAACCCAACCACACCACCGCCATATATACAAATCATTTATTTTATATAAATCGTATTATTATATTATTTTAGTGGTATATTTATCATTTTTTATTTATCATGTAATTAATAAAGAATATACTAATACAAAAAATATAAGAAAACAATATTATGACATAGTATATTTTATTTTAATCTAGAATAAACATTATTTAATTTATCTAAAGACCAATTTCTATCAACTTTATCATTTGATTTAACATACGATGGTGGAGCAATATTATCTAATATATTTTGATATTGTTGTTCAAAATATTTTTTATTCATAGATACATTTGGCATATAAGAAAAATATATAACTTCTCTTGAATCATTTGAACATAGCTCACTACATGTTTTATGTGGTAATCTGTTATCCCAAAATACAACAGAACCTTTTGACATATTGATTGTTTTTATTTGATTTTCTAATTTAGAGAATCTTGGTGAAGTCATGTGGAAGAATTCACCACCTTCACTTTCAAAAGTATTTATAAAATAATCTAGAGATATCTTATGAAACTCTGGTACTACTTGTAATCCACCACATTTATTACCATAATGGTCTGTAAGTGCAATGAAAGATTGTATAGGTCTATATTTTTTTCCTGAATATCGAAAAGTAGGATTATGATCTATATGTAAAGAAAGACCACCTTCTGGACGAATATGGTCAGGTAATCTATAACATACTCTATCAATATAAGGTAATATTGTTGTTGCTTGTTTTAATGGATGTTCAAAACCAGGAGTGACAGATGACATAAATGTTTCTTGCATTAAAGACAACGATAAATTATATATTCTATCATCTAGAACTGTATTTAATTTCCAATCTGAATAAAATATATTTGATACTTCAGATTTTTTTCTTATTTCTTGTGGTGGTGGTATTTCAAGATTAATAATTTTTTCATGATCTACATCATAATCTAATAATTGTTTATGAAAACTAGATCTTATATTTTTTATTTCTTCTTCAGAAAATACATTTTCTATAACTACATATCCGTAATTTTTAAAAAAATGAATTTGTTCTTGATTCATAATAGATAATATATGCTTATAACGTTAAATAGTTAAGGAAAAAACAAGATAATATAATATATGAATGACAATAGATTGATTGAATATACACCTCTACAAATAATAGATGATACATGTATTATACATAAAATATGGTTTTATGAACAAACGGAAGAATTACAAGTAAAACTATTATCAAATCTATTGGACCTAGCCAAAGAGTTCGGCTTAAAAGAAGAACTTAAACTAGAAATATGGATTTTTCCAATACCACATCGTGACATACACGAATGTCCTGTATATTTTGCATTTATGAAAATATATAAAAGTATGTTTATCTTTGATAACTTTATCCATTGTTTTAGTAAGTATAAACTAGTTGATGATTGTAATATGCATAATAATTGGATCAATTATATACTCAAACCTGAAAATGAACCAAAATATGAACATCATGGACTTATTTATGAATGTAAAAAATGTAAAGGATATTATAGTTATCCAGAATGTACAATAATATATCTAAACGATAACGATTTAAATTCTATGATAGGACTACATATAAAATCAAATAATAAGTTTTGTTCTGATAATTTAGATTTAATACCACAAGAATTAAAAGATACTATAAATAAAGTTCTTGATATTTATAAAGATGATGGTGCATTTGTTAAAACATCATTAAAAAGTGCTAAAAAGAATAATAAAGGTTTAAGAATAACACCATGCTTTACAATAAATGATGTTTTTGAAAATCTAATGTGTTCAAAGCAAGTATTGCAAAGTTTCTTATTTGGATGTAATCTTATTATAAGAAGATGGATTGATATTAAAGTTGAGGATGAATTTAGAGTATATATATTGAGACGTAATGTACGTGCAATATGTCAGCAATCACTTACACAAAAAATAGAAAATAAACTTGATCAAAATTATGTTATTGAAAAAATAACAAAGTTTTATAATAGTCTTAATCTATATTATGTAGATTGTGTCATAGATTTAGTTATTTTGAAAGATCAAGTGAAATTAATAGAAATTAATAGTGGTGGTGTATGGTCAACCGCTGGTTCAGGACTTTTTAATTGGAAAGAGATAATGGAAACTGATAATATTTTATTTAGATATTTATAGAATATATAATAACAATTATTTAAGAATCATATAACTTAAATAAAAAATCCCAACATACTTTATGTTTCATAACTAATTTATTTTTAAATATTTCTAAATCATATAATGTTGAAATATAATATTTTCGTTCAAAATATTTTTTCCAATATCTAGCAGCTGTTTCTAATATATCATATGGTATTAAACATATATTATTATTCTTTTCATATATTTCTATTATTTGATATGCTATATTATATTTTTTTATTCGTGTATCAATATAATCTATATATTGTATTTTATCTGTTTTTGTATTATTATCAACCAATATAAAACCAATTATATAATGTTTATATTTTTTAAGTATTTTATATGCATCTTTATCTAATATGTCTTTCCATTTTTCATTATATGCTATTACGAATACATATAAATTTTGTAAATTTTGTAATATAACTTTCTTTTGATCAGATTCATAAATATAATTCTGCATAAACTCTACAGATACATCAAATATTTCATGATGTAAACTATCAAATTTAATTAATTCACCTTCTTTTGTTAAATCCATAAATATTTATTATATTATGTTTATTATATCTTATGTATGTTTACTATTTAATAAAAAAATAATATATTATGGATGAAGAAATGATCAATTAACGAAGATAAATGAAGATAAATGAAGATAAATAATTATTAAAATGGTAAAAAGTATATGATACTATATTATAATATTATTAGTTAAACAAATACTACTTATATATTAATAATAGATATGTGTAGGTTTATATATTTAATTCAACCGGCCGAATTAGTAGGAGTTAATAGATATAAAGTTGGAATTACAAATAATCCAAATTTAGATAGTTGTATAGATGGTTATTTGAAAGGTTCTCGATATATATGTGTAATGGAGTGTAATAATCCAATAAAAATTAAAAAGAAAATATTTGATCAATATGAAAAAGAATTAAAACTAATTGCAGGAAAAGAATATTTTGAAGGTGATGAAACTAAAGCACTTAATATATTCGTACAAACTGTTATTGAAAACAAGAATAGTGATAATGATAATGATAGTGATAGTGATAGTGATAGTGATAATGATAATGATAATGATAATGATAATGATAATGATAATGATAATGATAATGATAATGATAATGATAATGATAATGTTGATGGTGATGGTGATAGTGATAGTGATAATGTTGATGGTGATGGTGATGGTGATAGTGATAGTGATAATGTTGATGGTGATGGTGATGGTGATGGTGATGGTGATGTTGATGGTGATGGTGATAGTGATAAACATAAATGTATGAAATGTGGAAAAGAATTTGACTATAAATGTTTATTAAAGAAACATATAAATAGAAAATTTACATGTGAAACAGAATATAATATAGAACGTGTATATAATAATAAAATTAAAGATATAGAAAATTATATTAGTGATAAAACAGAACAATCATTAACTAATAAGAACGAGTGTAAGTTTTGTAATCTCACTTTTTCAACGAAAACTAGTACAACTCGACATATCAAAAAATTTTGTAAAGTTAAGAAAGAATTATTATTAGAAATTACTAAAATTAAAGAAGATAAAATAAAAATTATTAACAATCATCAAAATAATCTAAATAATACTAAAATATCTATTTTAAAAAATGAAATTAAAAATGAAATCTTAAATGATATTAAAAATAATCTTAAAAATAAACAATGATACGTAAACTAAAAAAGTATATATGGTTATTAATATATGATTTTATTAATAATTTTTGTTCGATTATATTTGATAGGATACTTTAATTCTTTTTTTCTATTATTTTTTTTTATTATTGTCAAAAAGTAAATATATATAATTAATATTTTTATCTTATTAAAAACACAAAATAGTACTTTATTTATATTTTCAATAAGAATATATATATCAAAAAATATAGAAAATTAAAAAACTATAATAATATTTTTTACGTTTACATGTATACAATTTATATTTCTAATTAAAAACACACTGAAATTTTCGAGGGGGTATTTTTTATTTTTAAAATTAAAACTTTCCAAAAATTTTTTTTGCTATAAAAAAATTTCCGAATATAAAAAACTCCCTCTAAATTTTTCCCCTATTTTTTTCATACGAATATAATAGCATGTGTTACTTTTTATTACTATGTCAAAAAATAAATATTATTGAAAAAGTATATCAATGTATGAAAAAATATATTTTAAAATAATTATTAAAACATTAAAAATCTTTATAAAAAAACACTATTTTGTGTTTTTAAAAATTTATATATTTTCTATTATACATATATACTTTATACATATATTAAAAATTTCTAAATTTTTAAAAAAGAATATATGAAATCTAATATTAAAAATCAAACAAAAATTTAGTACTTTTATAAAATGTAAATATATATAAGAAATATTTATATTATAAACTAATTATAATGCATAAGTGTAATAAATGTGGAAAAGACTTTGAATATAATTATTTATTAAAGAAGCATCAAAATAGAAAATTTACATGTGAGACTAGTGATAATATAGAATTAGTATATGATAATAAAATTAGAGACATAGAGAATGAGATTAATATTAAAACAGAACTCTCTTTAGAAGAAGGAAATAAATGTATGTTTTGTGATTTATCTTTTTCTACAAAAACAAGCACTTCTAGACATATCAAAAGATTTTGTAAAATTAAAAAAGAATTATTATTACATATAGATAAAATAAAAGAAGATAAAGTTAAAATCATGAATAATCATGAGATAAAAACACATTATAATGAAATTAAAATACGAGATGATGAAATTAAAAATAAAAATGATGAAATTAAAGCCTTGAAAGAAGAATTAAGATCGAAACCATCCCAACAAGTAACACAAAATATTACTATAAATAATCCAACTATAAATAATACTCAAAATAATCTAATTATAATTAATGCATTCGGTAAGGAAGATTTATCACATATAACCTTAGAAGATTATAAAAAATATCTTAATGGTTTCTTCCCAGCATTCATTAAATATATAGAAAAGGTTCATTTCGATAATTCAGCCCCACAAAATCATAATATATGTATTTCAAATTTAAAATCAAAATATTTATCAATACATGATGGCGACAAATGGATTACAAAAGAAAAAAATGATGTTATTGATAGACTTATAAATAAAAAACATACTCAATTAACACTTAAATGCGATGAACTTATAGAATCGAAACAAATAGGTAAAAAAATAATAGATAACTATGAAGAATTTTGTGGTAATTTTATAGATAAAGAAGCTAAAAAAGCAACAAAGAGTAATGTTATGATGATGATATATGACAATAAAGATAAAGTTAAAATACATAAAAATAAGAGTAAATCTAAAATAAAACTAGATAAGCAAGAATCAGAAACAAATGAAAACGAAAATGATAAAATAAATGATGAAAAAAATAAGAAAAAGTAAAGGAAAATAAGAATTAATGTATTTTTATATTTTATATTTTATATTTTTTATAGTTTATTTAGTTTATAATGCACTTTTTTAAAAAGTATATATAGATACTAAAAATATATTAAATTTATAAAACACGTTCGAATTTATGCGGTCGGATTCTTATATCCTTTTCTTTCTATTTTTAAATATAGTCATACTAAAAAATATACAATGATAAATAAATTAATTTTATAAAAAAAACACAAAATTGGTAGAAAAACACATATTTAAAAAGTATATATAATACCTAAATATACTATTTATATAAAATTATATTTATTTTACTTGTATCTATTTTTATTTTCAATTCTAAAACATAGAAAATTTTTAGAGGGGGAATTTTTATTTTTAAAATTAAAACTTTTTTAAAATTTTTTTTTTGCTATAAAAAATTTCCATATAGAAAAAACTCCCTCTAAATTTTTGACCCTTAATTTTCATTCGAATATGCGTGATATATATACTTTTAAAATATTATATTTTTAGCAATTAATTATTGAAAAGAGTACATATATAATAAAATATTAAATATATAACAAACTATAATAGTCGTCAAGTTGGGCCTATTTTTTATTTTATAAACACAAAATAAGGTTTTTTAATAAGAATTAGTAATTATATTATGCTTATATACTTATTCAAATAAAACAGATAATATATTTTTAGTAATTAATTATTGAAAAGAATATATATATAATAAATATTAATAATCACACAAAATTTTTGAATATATTTAAAAAGGTAATAAGAATAAATAAAAAGTTAATAAAAATTAATAAAAATTAATATATATGCGTAGTCTTGTATACATATATATGGCTTGATTAATCATTAGAAATATTTTATTTAACATAAATGAAATATAAAATATTCTTTAGCTATACACTTCTCATCATATATTATATTTATATATAATGGTAATGCAAAGAATATCTTAAAAATATTTGTTTCAGTATTTAGATAATAGTTGAATAGATAACTTGATTTAGAATTATTTACATAGTAGTTAGAATTATCCAAATATATACTTTTACAATAATCAATAAAACTAATTGGCATATACTTATCATCATCTAATCTTTTATCGTTTTGAATTTTAATATATTCAAAGAAATCATCACTTAGTTTATTTAATATTTCTGTTTTTTCTGCATATGATATAGATAGAAAATTCGGTATATATTCATTAAAATAATTTCTAAACATTTTACTGAAAGCATCTGTAATATTTTGAGGTAATGTTAATTCTTTATCTTTAATGAATAAAATCATATCACCAGTTGATGTTACATGAATTAGCGATCCAGCATTTGTATTACTACTAGTAAGATGATTTATTATTATGTCGGTATCAAAATCTGAATAGTTCATAAATGGAAATGTAATTTCTAGTTTTTTAATGTCAAATCCGTTACTATCATATAAATTAGTTAATATTTCATAAAGTGGCATTTTTTATTACACTTTGTTATGGTATTATAATAAATACTTAATATATCAATTTTTAATATATCAATTTTTTAAACAAAATGGAATATAACATATTCTTTAGCAATACGTCTACCATTACTAAAAACTTGATATTCTTGATATTCTTGATATATAAAAGTGATAGAATAGAATTATCATATAGATATTATGAATTATCATATAGATATTATAAATAAAATAGGAACTTACTGGTTACAAAATATATAAAGAATGTTTCATATTATTCTTTTTTAAATTAATTTTAGTTTGATATTATAATAAATAATTAGTATGGAATATAACATATTCTTTAGCAATACATCTACCGCCTAATTTAACATCAACATATAATGGTAATGCAACAAATAGTGACATTTTTCTATCTATATATTCCTGATTTTTTAATTTTAAATATATGAATAAATGGTTTAGTTTTGAATAATTTTCTGAGAAATAATTAGAACAAGATTCACCATAAATTATATGATTATAATTTACATCTTCTATATATTTTTTATTTTCATTTTTAATAAATTCAAAGAAATCATTACTTAGCTCATTCAATATTTCATCTTTTTCTGAATCTGATTTAGATGAAAAATCAGGTACATATTCGTTAAAATAGTTTGTAAACATCATGTTAAAAAGACTTTTAATATTGGTTTTTAAAACTAATACCTGTTTATCAACAGTTATAAATATCTGTCCTGCCGGTCCTACATTCAATGCAGAATCAGTTGTGGTGCTTTGAAAATAAGTAACAAGATTATCTGTTGTAAAATCTGAATATTTTGCAAATGAAAAATCAATATCTAATGCTGAAATAACACACCTTTCGGTTATAGTTGCTAATATATCATATAGTGGCATTCTTATAATAATTTTTCATAATATTATAATAAATATTAAATATATCAATTTTTAATCAAGATGGAATATAACATATTCTTTAGCAATACATTTTCGATCATATATAACATTAATATGTAAAGGTAACGCAACTAAAAATGATATTCCATTAGATATATATGTTGGATCGTTAATTTTAAAATATATGAATAATTTGTCTAGTTTTGAACAATTTTCTGAGAAATAATTAGAACAAGATTCACAATAAATCTTATTATTATATTTTTCATCTTCTATGTAGTTTTTATTTTCATCTTTAATAAATTCAAAAAAATCATCACTTAGCTCATTTAATATTTTGTCTTTTTCTGAAAATGATTTAGATAAAAAATCAGGTACATATTCTTTAAAATAGTTATAAAACATATTTCTATAAAGACTTTTAATATTAAATGAATTAATATTTAATAAGTTGTCTTTTACTGATAGAGATACCTGTCCTGTTAATGATACATGCATTGTAGAATAAAAAGATATACTATTAATATAATCAAGTAAGTTATCTGTTGTAAAATCTGAATATTTTGCATATGTGATAGAAATATCTAGTTTTCTAATATCAAAATCATCACTATCAAATAAACTATTTAATGTTTCATATAGTGGCATTTTTTATTATAATATGTTATGGTATTATAATAAAACACTTTATATATCAATTTTTAATATATCAATTATTGATCAATGTTTATACATATATCGTTTTATTACACCTTGTAACATTTAAAATGCCGATTTTTATAGTTTAATTAACTATAAAAAAATTGAACGCAACAAAATATTTAATAATATTTTTAGCCTTAGGATTTTTTTATTGTTAATCAAACTATAAAAAAATTGAACCTAAAATGTTTTAATTAGTTATAGTAATAGTTATAATATTAATATAGAAATGGGCAATGAGCATTCAAATGAACAAGTACCACCACCATATGATGGTGTAGTTGATGAAAAAAAGATACCAGTCAGTGACCAACCTATACCAATGAGCGAAAAGACAAAGAAACTGAAACAAAAAGAAGTAGAATTGACGAAAAGAGAAGAAAATATAAAACAAAGAGAAGAAAATATAAATCAAAGAGAAGAAAATATAAAACAAAAAGAAGATGATATAAAAGAAAAAAGAAATATTTTGATACAACAAGAAGTAACATTCAATAATAAAGAAGCAGTAACGACAAAAACAATAAAAGACGAAGAAGAAAAATTAGCACAAAAAGAAGCAGCACTTGCGAAAGAAAAAGCATTATTAGATGTAAAAGATAAAGAAGTGACACAAAAAATACAAGAATTGAAAACAAAATATGAGTCATATATTAGTAATTTAGGAATGCCGTTTGATGAATTAATTAAAAATATCAAACTATTACATGCATTTTTCAATAATCTATTTGGTGAACCAGAAAATTATATCGTATATAACAATCAATTTATAATTTTTGATAAAAAAAACAAAAGTTCAATGGTTGAATTATACAGAGAATTTGATATAACACGTATTTATAAATCATCGACGAACTATAAACAAATACTACATAATGTACCTGGATTATCAAAGCCATTTTTTTGTTCTGTTTCTCCTGCTTCATTATATGTATACATTGATATGAGCGTAACACCTAGTAATCTACTTGAGACTTTAACAACTAATGCTTGTACAGAAACACAAAAAACAAACACAATAGTATATCCACGAATAATATATCTAAGCAAAAACAAAACGTTTTATGATGCAGATAAAGGTCTTACACCGATAACATTTTTTGATGCCGAAAACAAACCTGCAGAAGTTTCTATTTAATTTTTTTATTATTTGCTTAACAATAAAAAATGAAAAAGAACATGTTGTGCGAGAATTACTTGAATACTGTTTTTTAAAGAAATATATTCCAAAAGAATCTATTGGTTTTCAAAATGAATCTGGCATTTAGATGTTATTACGTGCAATTGTGATATTGCAAGACCACAAATATGTTACCACCGTTCATTTGATACATCATATGCCACACGGTTATTATCATACGAACAACTGAAGTTAAACTATATTTCACTACTGGAAGCAGATATTGATTTATAATAAAAATTAATTATTAAAAATTAATTATTAAAAAAAATGAAAACCAAACATTATATGATATATACTTTTATTTATATAAATAGAAATGGCTGAAACTACTAGCGACTTTGATGTTGGTGTATATTTATCTGCAATGCCACAGATTACATTTCAACAATACATTTATCGCAGACATTGCAGATTTTTCACAGAAAACAAAGTTATAAACTTATCAAATGAGGATAATAAATACACAACAATAATAGATTTTGAGGATGGCGAAGTAAATGTAATACAAAATATATATTTAGACATACCAAATATAAATAATATTGCACGTTTACACTTTTATTTTAAAAAAATAGACAATACTCTAAATAGTGAATTACCTGAAAAATGGGATATATTTGATTATCCTATTATATTTTTGAAAAAAATAAATGAAACAAACAATACTTTGTATAAAATACCTTATATTTCTGCATATTTGATTGTGAATTTAATAAAAAAACTAAATTACAACTTAATATTGGATTTATATAAGAGCGATGAAAGTGATAATCAAGTGATAAAAATACTTGTAAACAATGATAAAATATTAGATACTGACGAAATAAACAAATTTTCTAATAGTGACCGAGAAAATTTAATAAATACTGTTACTGCTTCTGAACATGAATTAATTGAAGGAGATAATATAATAAATATATGTAGAAATAATAATAAAAAAGTACGTGCTATATTTATAATACAGAAAGAAGAAACACAGACAATTAATGGTGAATTACAATTAATAGAAAGTAGTATAAATTTTATACAAAAACAACAAATTAATTGTTATAATACTAAAAATAATATGGTTTTTATAAATCCATCACATAATAATAATTTAAACGGAAATATTATCGATATAACAAAAACAGATTGTATAAATAATGGTTATTATGCATTAAACGATCAATCAAAAATAATATTAACAGTTAATAAACCAGGAAATATATATATAATATTAGTACCATACGATGTTATAAGATATGAACAGACTCCTAGATATTTATTTCTGTGTAGTAAATTTTCAAATCAAATCAGACACTATAATAATACACCAATTTTAGATCAAGAAGAGCAAGAAGAACAACAAGAAGAAGAAACAGGTATAGTTAATGATGAGAGTGAAATGTATTCTATTCTAAATATATATTTTAACACAACTTTTACTAGAATAAAACAAAATATATATAATATTTTTGAAGAGTCAATAATGTATGTAGGTGATATTATTCACAATTTTATAAAAGGTGTAGCTAATATTATAAATAATATTGGCAGTTATATATATGATAAATATATAATAATAGGTATTATGATACGTAGTGTTATTATTAATATTATGTTTTTAGCTATAAAAAATAAAATTACTACAGAAGAATGTGTTGTTATGCAAGAACCTATTTTACCAAATGCATTATATTTTGAATGTATACAATGTAAAAAGGTAATATCGTTATATACATATAAAAAATTAATTCATACCACAAACAATACATGTCCTTATTGTAGATATAGTTTACGTCAACCACAATTATATATTAATAGTAATAGAAGAATTATTTTTTCATCACAAAAAATAATAGAAGATAATAAATCATAAACAAAATTTATTTTATTTATAAAATGTTAATATATTCTAGAGATATATTGCTAGTAGGTATTTCAATTATAGTGAAATCCATTTGAATCAACAATAGGTTATTTCTAAGTCCGATTACATAGCCTATTTTATCATTTATAAAAACTTTTGTTTTAACATCGGTAAGATTTTGTAGTTGATTTATTAAATGTTTTCCTTGTTGTGTTGTTAAATTTAATCTAGTATTATAATGTTTATGTATAAGTTTTTTACAACTTCTACACGGACATTCGATAGGTGCATTGCCGCAAGTATTTTTATTATTTTTATCAGGTGATATATTATCATCATTCCAGTTTTCATAATCAAATGCATTCATTGCAGATTTATCATTTTTACAATATTTGAATATGTCCAAACAATAATCCATAACATTATTATCAAGCGGTGTATAACTCATTATATATTATAGTGCGAATATTTATTATAATGGTAAAACAAAAATAGAATGTATATATAATGTGTAATCTTTTAATGTTTGCGATAAATTATAAACAAACATATGGTTTAAACTTTCATAATACACGTGTTAATATTAATTATTATGGTGATTATGAATTAAAATGTAAAGATTATAAGATACAAATAAGTATAATTATAGTCCTTAGAAATTATAATAAAAAAATGATAAAGAAACATATGGGAAGATTAAATAAAAAATTGATTTATTACTTTGCTATATTAATTTAATAACTATTATTTATCATTATGTCCTATATTAAACAATATTACGATAATGGGAATGTTTGTGAAGAATACTACAAATTTAATGGAAAACGAGAGGGTGAATACAAATATTATTATCATGATGGACAATTAAAAGATATATGTAATTATGTTAATGGTCTTAGACAAGGGGAATTTAAATCATATTGGAGGGAAAATGGACAATTATTTTCAATAGGTAATTATGTTAATGATAAACTCGATGGAGAAGTAATAGATTATTATGAAAACGGAGAAATACGCAGTATCACAGATTATGTAAATGATGCAGAACATGGTGAATCTAAAACATTTAATGAAAATGGCAAATTAAGTTGTATATATAATTATAACCGTGGAAAACGAGAAGGTGTATACAAATATTATTATGAAAATGAAAATCTAAAAGAAATTGGTAACTATGATTATGGTGAACAACACGGCGAATGTAAAGAGTATTATGAAAATGGAAAATTAAGAGAAATATATAATTATTTTAAGGGTCGTGTAAATGGAAAATATAAAGCATATCATGAAAATGGACAATTAAAAAAAATATGTAATTATGTAATGGGAGAAAAGAAAGGAGAATGTTTTTCATATTATGATAATGGAAATTTAGAAGAAGAATGTAATTATTATGAAGGACGCAAATCAGGATATGCGTGGACATATTATAGCGATGGTCAAATAAAATCAAAATGCATTTATAGTTATGGTCATGTTTGCCATTCAACTACATATAAACAGAAATCATATTCTCGATATGAAAAACTATTGCACAAGATATCTGATTGGGTTGACAAGTTTCTATAATGTATTTTTTTATTAATATATTAATAATAAAAATTGAAAATATAACTTTTAAATAAATTTACATATATATACGTATATAATCCCAATAAAAATGTCATCCCTTAAGATTATTCTTGCAGATCTTGAAAAAAAAACAACACCCGCACTTGGAACTCTCAAAAACAAACTGTCACTTAATGAGTCTAATGATGATTGTGATTATGCAGAATATGAAAAAACAGACAATATATTTCCCGAACAGACTATAAAAACCAATAACAACTTTGTAAATGCATTTATTGAAGCATATAATTCTCACCTATGTTTGAGAATTCGCCCTGATGATATTAAACTTCAACTATTGATGATTATATCTACTTTTGTAAATAACAATGCTGAAAAAATGCGCAAATTCTTTGTTGACCATGAAGGTAAACAACCATCGACTATACAATCCCCAGAATTTTCAGGAGAATACTTTTTAAATACTTTTGGTGAACTACTTGAACAAAATATTAAGTGTCCTGAATTTGCACAACATTTTCGGTCTAAATTTACAACTACTACACGTATTGTTCAAACCGTAAACAGTGTTACTTTAATGAATACTCTGAAAGAATATTTTGAATACAGTATGATATTGGGATGTGGTATTCCAAGTATTATTCTTGATGGTACCCAGGAAGACTGGCAACAACTACGTACTACATATGAGTATTTTAAGTCATTGACGATTGATTCTGAATTAAAAGATTGGTATACACATTTTGACGTTGTTTTCAATATGTTCATTGAAATGAGAATGTTGAAAAATGATGGAATTGTTGACAAAACACAAACACCAGAAAAAATTAAGAAACTTTTTGAGCGTGTAGTTACATATATTCCTTATGGATCAGGTAGTGGTCAAACTCTAGGAGGTTGGGTGCGACTATTCTGTCCATACACAAGTCAAAAAACAATTGTCAGAGGACTAGATAAACAGATCGAATGTCTAAATATAGATACAAAACCACCAAGTCAAGAATCAGGTGGGCTTGACTATTATGACTGGCAACGCAAAATGTCCGAGTATTACTTGGGCGGAGATTGGAATTCTGTTCCTGAGTCTCGTGTAGTGACACCGGCATCTTTGTCAAAAGACGGAGGACTTACATTCATATCTGTTGAATTCAATTCAGGATTTTTTCCACCAAGTCTAAACAAAGATAATGAAGTTGAAATGAACGTTGGCTATCTAATGAGAGCAGACCAAAACGCAAAAGATGAAAGGCTAAACAAGAATATATAGACAAAGGTGTTATGGAAGACGAACGCGGTCTGCATGTTCCAGAAAGCTTAGAGAAATATTGGACAGATATTATAAAAGTGTTTCATGTCTGTTCATGCAGAATGTATGATGACAAAAAACAAACACTTGAACAAGTACGTGAAGACACACGACAATATCTTGAAAAGATGAATAAGCATAGAAAAACAGTAAAATAAAAACAAATATTTTTTTTACAAAAACTCAATAAAATTATAGTTTTTTGATAACTATTTTCAACTAATATATATTCAAAAATATTTTTATTATGTAACAAAGATATAATAAATAGAATAAACATTAAATAAAAAGAGAAAGATATATAAAGTTTTTATATTTGTCCTAATCATATTAATCATCTAAAAAAATTATCTAGTACAGTGTTCATTCCATACACGCAAGAACTTAATATATTCAACCAACATCCAATAAAACGGTGTAGCAATCTTATGGTTCTTTTGTATGCTCTTTATTGTATGCATGCATTCGTCCATTACATTAACACTTGGAGTACGAGGTGATATATCAGCCATCCGTTGGTTAATCCATGTATTTGCAACATATGAGATCTGTGCATAAAGATATTCGTTATCATTTGGATATTGACTTTCAACCTTATGTTCATCAAACAAAATACCCCATAGTGGAATCGTTACAACCTCGCGAATAAGTCGTTCAATATGATATTGTGGAACAGGTAGATAGTGAACTAGAGTGTCCTCGGTAATTGCTGGATCCATGTTGAATATTTCAGTTGATGTAAGTCTAACTGGAACATCATTTGGCTTACGCTGTTGATATGTACGCTTTGACATTTTATAATATCAATTAACTATTGTAATATACTAAATACTATTTTAATTTTAATATATTATTCTTTTCATTTTTTTAATAAAACCGCAAACAATATATAATACATTAGCTATAAAAATTGAAAAGCTATACTATTAAAAATAATGTGTTTATGATAATATACTTTAACAAAATGTCCGAAGGCCTTCCTTTTATTGTATTGATTGCATGGGTTGTGTTGTTTGGTTTGAGTATTGGTTATGGACTACAAATGCATACATCATATACGGCTACAGATTGTGTCGTCACAGATTTTAAATGTCACAAATATAATACAAATCCAGATTCACGTTATAGACCACATGACTACATATGTAGTCTAACATGTAACTATCAAATAAATGGTACTCAATACACATATATGGATGATGTAACCAAATATGGTGATATGTCTGGAAGTTACATTAACTGGACAATGCTTATATACTATGCAAATAGCAATCCAAATATTACTAATATAAAAAATCCACAAACTACAGCAAAGGGTGTATTTATGGGTTCTATTATTACATTTAGTATCATTACAGCAATAATTTTATATATGATCTATCCAACAATCAGATGGTCAAAGTCACATGATATTAATCATATTGATATTATTCATATATAACTTTGAATTATTTATATAATAATGTCTTGGATAATATATTATTATCACCAACATATATTTTGTTTATATTCGACATATTTTTGATATTGTGATATATATTAAATAATTATAATACAATTAGTTCATCTATTGGAATATCAACACATTGTTTTATTTTTTCATTTTCTAATGAAAACATAATATAAACTTGTTGAAGATAATTGATAGTATTAAATTTTTGTATAATGTTATCAACAGTCATATTATTTGAATTATATATTTTTATTATCTTGAAATGACAATATTTTACAAGGAAATATAAATAATCTAGAGCATGATAATTATCACAGTAAGTAATAACATTCTTAATATATTCTTTATCGAGAAATCTTCTTAAAAAATATATATCAGTAAACAAAGTATATAATTTAAGTATAATAATATTTAATTCATTAAAAGATTTTATTGTTTCATCTAAATAAAAATTATTTTTTACATTCATTTTATATGAAAATATGTTGTCTACAATGTTTGCATATATATTATTTATTTCATTAATATATTTTCTCGTATTCATAGTTAAAAAAATATTTAAATTCTTTTTTAATGTTTGTTCATTATATTTATGTATAATTTTATTAAGATAGTATTCTTGAGATTTTTTATCAAAATATTGTCTTTGATTCTTTTGTATATTTTTTTTATTTTTAATAAAATTGTTAATATGTTGATTTAGTTGTTTAATATGTTTAATAAGTATTTTAATTTGTTTTAATTTATCAATATCATTTGATAGATTATTTTTTAGTGATTCTAAAAGTGGTAAAATATCATCATTTATTAATTGTGTTAGATAAAATATTCCAAGATGGTCTCGGATATCAAGATAATGTAATTTTACCATCGGATTAGATTTTGAATATTTAACTTTATCCTTCTCAACTATAAATTCTGATTTAAACATTTCTATTGTATCTTTTATATAAATATCTCTTTTGTCAGATACAATATCTTGTAATTGATTGTCTCGTATTTCTAAGAAAAAATCTAATGGTTCTTTAGTATCTTTTATTAATTTATATAAATATTGAGATATATCAATTGAATCAAATGTTTTACATCTAGTTTGATTATCAATACTAAAATGTTTATCTATAAATATTGTTATATTTTTCTGTATATTATTTATGGTTCCTGATAATTTTATATAATTTACTGGCCCATTTATGAATTGTGACATATATAAATATAATAAATATAATAAATATAATAAATATAACATACATATAATACCTAAAAATACTGTATAATTTTATGATTTACATTAAGAGACCAACCATAAAAAATTGAAAAAGACGTCATTCTGTAAAACCAAATTTATAACGTATATAATAACTATTTTTCCATTATCATTATGGCCTCTGTAATTGAGCTTATTGAAATGTTCGAGAGTGAGATGCCTGAGCGAGGAGAACGTACTGATGATTACTTTGCCGAGTTTGATTACACAACAGCATGTGAACACGACTATGATTCGCATACTATTATACATGTGTTTCTTCGCCAACAAAATGTGAAGATTGCTCGTGAGTTTCTGGAATACTGTTTTTCAAAGGAATACATTCAAAGAACATCATCTGAGTTTCAAAATTTGTGTGCAAAGGAGATTCAAACTGTTCATGAACAGGGTGGATTTACGCTTTGGCTCTATATGCTAGATTATGTTTTTACACCAGAGACACTTCGTTCACGATTTTATCTGCAAGATAGTATGACAGAAACATTCACATTGTTTCAAAAGTTGTTCTGGGGTGATTTTAACTTTACAATCAAGCAAATTGATACTATTTTTCGAATTTTTGATGCCGTAGGTTTTAACTACACGGAACCTAGTCCAAATGCAGGAACTGATGATTTTCTCACAACGGCAATTCGCAGTGCGAACTGGTATATGGTTGAATGTTTGCTTAAGAGAGGAGCACCTGTTACATCACGTGTTCTTGAAGTTATTCTTAAGGATACAGAACGTAAGATTACAGGATTGAGATGGACCATAAATAAGTGTGAGGACGAGATACGTTCAATTGATAGCCGCAATGAATGTGAGATGCCTGAGAAACAGTATATTAGATTGCTTGATAGAAAGCACAAGTTGCAGAAATGTATTGATGTGTATTCAGAGATAATCAAGACGCCGTTTCTAATTCGACGATTTTTTAATCTCAAGTATATCACACTTGATGATGATGGTTATAATGTTGAACAAAATCGTCGTCTTGACTATGATTTTGCAGAAATTCTTAGTGAACATGTCAATGGAAAGTTTAACATGAATGATTATAGTGATATACAAACTCAGTATAAGAGATACTGGCGTATCGCACCCACTGGATGCATTAACAATCTTATCAGGATATTCAAGTTGTTGCGCGAATTCTTTACCAGCGATTTTAAGGCACAGCTTCTTGAAATATATCAAAGGGGATCATTGCTTCTCAGTATCATCTATCCAGACATTCATCAAACATTGATGGAGTTGTTCTCTTAGATTTTTGTTTATATACAATAAAAATTTTCTAATTTTATCTTTAACTGTGACATATACTATATATATATATATAATAAATATAATTATATAACATAATTATATAATTGCTACTAATATTTCTGAATTTATTAGTTCATTTGATTCTATTATGAAACAATATATCGTTGATGATCAAACAGCATAAAAAATAGACCAAGAATTATCTATAAAATCGGAGTTTTAAATGTTAGAAGGTGTAAAAAATATTTCTAATATATATTTATATGAGTTTACAAAATGACATAATTTCCGTTATATGTTCATTACAAAATCAATTACATGATATTAATGGAGATACTGTTTCTATTGGTACTGATGCTGGTAGAACAAGTCAAGGTTTAAATTCGATTGCTATTGGTTATAATGCTGGTAATTCAAATCAACTTGATTCTTCAATAGCTGTTGGCAATTCTGCTGCTGAAATAAGTCAAGGTTACCGTTCAGTAGCAATTGGACAAAACGCGGGTCAAATAAATCAAGGTTCTGATACTGTAGCAATTGGTTCTGAATCTGGTCAATCAAATCAAAGTTATAAAGCAGTTTCAATTGGTTCACGATCGGGTATTACAAGTCAAGGAATACACAGTATTGCAATTGGTGCATGGGTAGGAGAATCTAATAAAAATAGGAAATTTTTGTTTTCTCTTAAAAAGAAATTATTTGTTGATAAGACATATGATAAATAAGATATGATTAAATATTGTGATGATTAAATTGATAATCCTCATACAACTAAAAAATAAAAGAAAAAGTAGTTACACGCAATTGATATAATCAATGAAAATATAACCTTATATATTAGACATCATTATATTTTATAGTTATATTCTTTCTACATCCTTTTCTTATTTTTATTTCTTTATTATCGTATTTTTTATAATTTTCATAACTCTTTTTATTTTTTATGTCTTCTGATAAAATTATTCTATATAAATCATAATTTGTGTCTATATGTTTGATAAACTCTAAGCGTAATTTAAATTTATCAAACATATTATGTAAATTTAGATTTAATAATATACCATTATTCACATCATATGATTTAGATTCACATTCAGGAATTATATGACATGCTTGACATTGTTCAGGATCATCTCCTGAAATAATACATTCTTTATCTAATTGTATCAATTTTTGTCTAAATTCTTCTTGTTTATCTCTCTTATTTTTTAATTGTTTATTTGTATATTGATATTTAAATTTATCATACATTACAAATTTTATTTCTGTTAAATTATTCATATAAATTTTTGTTAAATTTTCATATAATTCATCATAATCATTACAATTATTTATATTTATATATTTTTCGATTTCAGATATCATATATTATTAATATATTTTGATCTCTTTATATACTTTTTATTAATAAACGTTATGTATAAATTATATATAAAAATATATATTTATATTATATATGGAAGATTTTACATATGAAGTAAAACCAAAAAATATGGATCAATTTATAGTATCAGATGAAGAATTACAAAAAGATGAAGAATATATAAATTCATTATATTTAGAAAAACACATTAAAATAAATGGAAATCTTGTAAAAACATTTGGTGAAATAAAACAATATTTAAAAAAAATAAAACATATCGAAAAATTAGAAGATTATTTAGAAGATAGTGATTATGTTTATTTATATAAATGGTTGCAATTTAAATTAATGGGAAGAATATATTAATATATTATATAGCAAATGGTTAAAATTAATACTAGTGATTTGTATACGAAATTTTATTTCGTAGTTAATGATATAATAAATGATATCCACATAAACGGATATCTGAATCATTTTTTATTCAGATGTAAATATATACCTTTAAATATTAATAAAAATTATGATTTACCTCTTACTATTTGCTTAGGTGGTAGCGGTTTTATTCAATATAACAATATATTTAAAAATGAAAATTTAATAGATAAAATAGATTTAGAAAGTAAAGATTATGATATATCATTTTCTTTTGGTACAAATAATATAACTAATGAAATTATAAAAAATATTGAAAATGAATTAAAAATTATTTATAAAAATAATATTGCCAAATTTAAATATTATAAGTTAACAGAAAATAATTTTAAATTTTTCATGGAATCAAAAAATGATAGATTACATTGTAGGATTGAATGTATTTTACCAAATAAATATATATTTCATATAGCCGAATTTAGTTTTTGGTTCATTTTTTATTATGAATATACATATATTCATAATAAAAAGTCAAGGCTGAAAAGATAAAATTATTGAAATAATTTTATCTTTTACAGCGTTCAATGGAAAAATAAGTGATAATTTTACAATAAATGATTTTAAAATATCAAAAATATTATTATATGAAAAAAATAATATATTTTATTATTTATTGCCATTAGAACTATTAACAAAAACATTATTATATGCTTTAGTTGATTATTTTGAAAAACGTAATTTTGACAAATGTATAAAATATCTTGAAAGAATTAAATTTATTAAAGAATGCAATAAATTATATATAAATAATAATCAACAAAACAAATGTTTATCTATTATATTTAAATCATATAGAAATCAAATTAAGAGAAAATATAAAATGATTCAAGATTATCCTTTTTTAATAGCATATGAATTAAAAGATATCAAAAATAATGGGATTATAAAATGTATATATAGAAAATTAAGAAAATACAACAAAAAATATATTAAAAAAGAAATAGACAAGTATAAAGAAGAATGTAAAGATAAACTTGATTATAATAAAGAATTTAGTGAAATAACATTAGAAGATACAGATGATGAATAATAAAATTTATTTTTTTGTTCATCATAATATACTATTTATTAATAATTTAAAAAAGTTGAATAATATACATATTATCATAATAATAAAATATTATTACAAATATAATAATATTTTATGTCAGAAAAACAATATAATGATAGAATAGAATATATATACGATGAGATTAAAAAAATCAAAGAAGAAATATTGGATGAAACTGATATTGATGAGATATTAGATTCTTTTGAAATAGATAAAAATTGTTACGAATATATTGATGACAAAGACGAAATATTTTTTAGAATGTTTTGTGACTTATTGAAATCATATCTTAGAGAAGAAAAATATAAGATAGATAATGTTTTTATGAAATTTAAAGATTATGATAAAAAAAATAATAAATTTCATTCCTTTTTAATGTTTGTAAAAGATAATTTTAATATATTACAAATAAATAAACTTAATAAAATTAAAAATAACGATTCACATTCAAATGATTCAGAAACAAAAACAGAAACGGATAATAGTGATGATTATTTTGATGAATTAGACATAATCAAACCAGAAGATGTTCAGGAAAATAAATTTAAATTACGAGATAATCAAACAATAGCAAGAGAAAATAATAAAAAAAATAACTTTTGTTCAGGTATTCATAATCAAGTTAAAGGTGCGGGAAAATCTTTATTAATGATGTTAACTATCAATGACCATTACACACAAAATAAAAATAATGATAAGTTAACTAAATTATATATCATTACTTGTCCACGTATCGAAGTATTAAATAAAATGTTCTTTGAAGAAAATGATTCGGGTGAATTTGTTATATGTGAAAAAAATAAAAAATTCTGGAAAGATAATGATATTATTGATTTAGATGAATATAAAATCATTGATAGAGTTAATTATAAATCTTCAGAAAAATTAAAATTATCATCAAAAAGACCAAACATATTGATTGTTAATTCTGATTACTTTAAGAATATGGATAACAATAAATTAATAGATTATGATAAATTAAATTTTGTAATCTTTGATGAATGCCACGGTATAAGTGCAAAAAAATTCTATGACCTTTTATATAAAATAAAGTTTGTTAATAAAAAACATATTATTGGATTCTCTGCAACTCCTGTTAGAGATAACGCTGAAGATAAAGTTAAAAAAATATTTTCAAAATCTATTGATAAAGATGATAAACATGTATTAAATATAATAAGTAATTATGATATCATGACTGCTATTTGTCATGGTGTTGTTCTACCTCCATCATATACGATTGTTGAGATTAAAAAGACTTGTAAAAAAAAGATTGGAAGATCTAATAAAGATATTACTGAAAAGGTTATTAAAGATAAATTAAAAGAATTACCATATAAAAAAATTATATGTTGGTGTGGTTCTATTTATAAAATGAAAGAATGGTATATGTTTTTCAATAAAAGATTTCCAGAACTACAATTATATTGTTCCACATCTAAAGATTCAATTCATAAGAAAGAAGGATTAGATACAGATTATGATGAATTTTGTGAAACAGATAAAAATGCCGTTTTATTAACTGTTCATAGATGCAGAGAAGGGTCAGATATTAAAAATTTGGATATGGGTGTATATCTTGACCATGTAAAAAAAAGAGGAATTCTTGTATGTATTCAGACAGTAGGACGTATATTGAGACCTGATATAAAAAAATTAAAACGGTGTGGATTTATAATTGATACATTTATAAATGATGGACAAATAGAGATTGAAGTAATGACTGCACAGCGAATAATATCATATTATGAAAAAGTATTGGGCTTAACCACAGATGATACATATAACGATTTATTAGAGAAATATAAGAAGATGAAAGAGATGTTTAATGATACAACATATGATGAAAATTCTAAAATGATAAAAATAAAAATAGACGACAATATAGAACATGATACGGTTGGAAATAATTTAAAGATTATTTCTAAGCGTAATAATTCATCTGAACGAATTATTTCGGAAATTAAATTAGAATTAATAACAAAGAATTTTGATTGGAGTAAATTTACAAAGAAAATAAACTCGATTATTGATAAAAATTTTGGTATAGATGAAGATAAAAGTTTAAAAACTGAATATGATATATTAAAAGAAAAAATTCAAAAATATAATAAAGTTAACTCAAAAAATAATAGTAAATTAAATAATAAATCAGAATATAAAAAATATGCTGAAAAAAATAAATTAGTAATAAATCCAGAAACAAAATATATAAATCATGGATGGAAAAATTATTATGATTTTTTAGGAATTGATATAAGTAAATATCCAGAGACACTTGATGAATTAAAAGAGAAATGTAAAAGATATAATTTAGATAATGAGGATGTATATATTGCAAAATGTAATACAAAAAATTTGCCAGAAATGCCAGAAGAGATTTCAAAATATGGATTATCAAATATATTATGTTTATTTGAAAAGAAGATAAAATTAATAAGATAAAATTAATAAGATAAAATTAATAAGATAAAATTAATAAGATAAAAATAAAAAGTATATTAATATATCAAAATAAATTCATGTTATTTTTTAAAGTTTTTGTTAATTAATAATAAGTATATATGTCTCAAATAATATTTTTATTTTATTTATACTTGTATACTTTACATATTATTATTTAAAAAGTATATATACATAGTAATCGTCTAATAATATTTTACTCCTATAAACTTATTTAAAATAAATTATGAATTGTAATCTTTTAGCATCCATCGTATCCAAAAATAGAATATATAAAATAATAAAATTTAAGTTTCAGCTATAATAACTTTATTATAAATAAAAATGCGTTAAATTCATATCCGTCAAACTATGCAATTTCATCGATATATAATAATTTAGATAAAATACTTTTACGGGTTAGGTCTGAAAAGTATATATAAAAACCTTTATTTTTAGCTTTAACTACTTTTTATATTAATCCGTGTATATGCGAATTAATAAAAAAATTGATTTCTTTATAGTTTAACTATATAACTAACATATTATACTATAATTATATTAAATGTCTAAAAAATCTACTAAAATAGATGTTATAAACAAAGAAATTAAATCAGAAGAAGATTTACAAAAATTATTTGATGAAATTCACAATAATATTCGTGATTATTTCGGTTTCTATGGTAAAGAAGCATTACATTTCTTTTTATTCTTTTTCTTGATGAAAGAAATTGAACCACAAATTAAAAAAGGCAGAATTAATCTTGATATTAATACGTGTGCATTTTCTAAACTAAAAGAATTATATAATAATCAAGATGAATTAATTAAATATGTAATTAAAATGAGAGATGCAGTATTTGAAAATGATTTTCTATACAAGAATATATTTATGCCATTTGAAACTGCAACATTTCAATCTAAAAATACCAATCTTTCAGATTTTCTAAAACTCATAGATAAACTTACTCCGAAATTATAGAAAAATTTCATGTTAAAGGTCGTATGTATGAATATTTTTTAGGTCATATTGGTAAACGTAGTAGTGGTAGTAAAAAAGGCGGTCAAGTAGCAGATTTAGGACAACATTATTCTTCTAGACATGTTATTCGCTATATGATTGCATATTTAGATCCTGAATTAGAAGAAGATGATGTACCGTCAATGATTGATGCATTTTGTGGTTCTGGCGGATTTATTACAGAATATATTAGATATCTTGATTGGAAATATGACAATAAAATTAAATGGAAAAAAAATATACAAAATATTAAAGGTTATGATACAGATAGACAAGCTTGTAAAGCGGCGAGATGTGATATTATGAGTTTAACAGATACATTTGATGAGAAAGCATTTAAATCTGAATTAGATGTGATTCAAAACCAACCTTCATCATTTGAATGTGCATTTAATCGAAAATATAAATATAATTTAACAAATCCGCCATACGGTGGTGGTAAGATGGATATACATGCTGGACCTGAAATAGAACACATATCAAGATATGGAGCAATATATTTAGATAAGATACCAAAAGAATTTAAACCTCTTATAAAATCTGATAAAGAAAGTTTAAGTCTATTGCACGGAATGGGTATACTCGATAAGGATGGTGTATATGCAGGTATATTAAAAGAAGGTGTATTTTTCGATAAAACATACAGAATGATTTGGAAAGCATTGTGTGATAATTATGAAATTGACTGTGTTATTAGTGTACCACAAGATGATTTCTTAAATACCACAACAAAAACATCAATATTGATTTTTAGAAATACCAGAAAACCAACAAAACAAGTAAAATTTTGGGAAATCGGTGTAAATAGAGATAAAAACAGAGCAGTTATTGGATTAACTGAGATAAATCCTCAAACAAAAAAAGTTGTTAGAACTTTTGATTCTGAAAATTATAAATTTAGTAAGAAAGATGGCGAATATTTAATTGTTAAGATTGATGATATTATTAAGAATAATTATAGTTTTAATGTAAAGAATTATATTAAAGATGATTTGAAAGTTAATAAAGGATTTAAGATTGTAAAGTTAGGTGATATAATTACATATGAAATAGTAAAAAACGAAGAAGATAAATTTTATCAACCACATAAAAAAAGGAAAGCGAATGATAAATCAGATAATGGAAAGTATACATTTTATACATCGTCGTTTGAACCAAAAAAATGTGATTTTATAGATTATGAAGATAAATTATGTATAGTTTTAGGAACGGGTGGAACCGGATCAATACATTTAGCAAGAAATTTCAGTTGCAGTTCTGATAATTTTGTAATACAATGTAAAATGAACAATGAAATTAATAATGATTTATTGGTTTATACTTATTATTACATAAAATTTAATTGGAATGATTATAGAACTAAAATGTTTAATGGTTCTACGATGGGACACGTAAATAAAGATAATTTAAGTAATTATACAATTCCAATACCAGAAGATATAAATACAATAAAAATATATTTAGATGTATTAGAACCATCAAATGAGGCGTTGCAAGCGTTGCAAGCGTTGCAAGCGTTGCAAGCGTTGAAAGAAAAATCTATTTGTGGAACAATAAAATTATTAACGAGTATGGGTGAAAAGGGTGTAGATTATGATGAATATAAATTAGGTGATGTTGTTGAAGTAAAAGGAGGTAAATATTTGAAAGAATATAATAACGGTATATATCCAATTATAGGAGGAGGAAATATATCAGGGACAATTGATAAATATACTCATGAAAATGATTGGGTTGTACATAAAGATGGAATATCAACAAAAATAATTTCTCACATAAAAGATAAATTTTTTGTAAATCATCATGGTTGGACAATAAATATAAAAAATGATTTTGTAAATAAAATTACTAAAACTTATATAGGATTTTATATAATGACAATTACGAGTTATATTTTAGAAAAAATTAATGGAAGCACGCAAAAAGGATTAAATCAAGAAACATTTTACAATTTTAATATAAAAGTCTTAAAACCGGAAATAATAAAACAATATGGATTAGACAAAGATTTTGAATTTGTGGAAGAATTAAAAAATAATATTAATATAACATTGAATACACAAAAACAAGCTCTAGAGAATCTAATGAAACTTGTATTAAATTATGGTGTTAATAATAAAGATAATAAATCAGAACAATCAGATGTAGAAGAAAAACCAATAAAGAAAGTTAAAAAACAAATTAAACAAGAATCGAGTGAAAGTGAATCAGATAATAATTCTGATAGTTCTGAATCTGATATTAAACCCAAAAAGATAGTGAAAAAAAATGTTAAAGACATTTTTTCACGCTTGGAATTATCTAAAGATAATTCACAACCGAAACCAGTTAAAAAAGTAGAATTATCCGATTCTGAAAAACCAAAGAAAAAGCTTAAACCAGTTAAAAAAATAGAATCATCATCCGAAGAATCAGATAGTAGTTCAGATAGTTCTAGTTCATCAGAATCAGAATCTGAAGAAGATGCAAAACCAAAAAAGAAATTAGTTAAAAAGACAAAATAATTAAACAATTATATTAATTAATTTATTATCACTTAGTTTAATTTTAATATCTAAATTTATATTATTTTTTTTACTTTGATTTACAATTTCATATAGACATTTATTTGAATCTACACCTTGTATAGATATACCTAATTCTTCTAAATAATAAAAACCTCTATGATTATATTCTATAGTTTTTATATTTAATGTTGTATTTTTTATTATTTTTGTCCCCGAATTTATAATTTTATAGATATCATTTAGAATTGATTTATATTTATTTCTATTTGATATATCGTTGTTTATTTTACATGATACAATATTTGAATTACAGAAATCATACTGTGCTAATTTATCTAAATTATTAATTTGTATCATTTTTGGTCTTAACAATATATCACCCGATTCTTGTTTATGAATAGAATATTCTATATTATCGATTGTTATTGTAGTTGACATAAATATTATTTGTTAATAATTATATATAAATTAAAATATTAATGTATATAATATTCAATATTTTTAATAACAAAATAATAATTGATATAATAGAACTATCATATAGAGATATATCATAAATACGCTTATATATTTTTATTTATTTTTTTGCACCATGTTTGGGCAAGTAATAAATCATTTTCATTTAGTTTATATATAACACCATTATATTGTTTTTCTAAAATATTTTTAATTTCATCTATATTTAATTCATTATACCATTCTCCTTTATTACATAAATATAAAGTATTATTATTTTTTTAAATATAAATGTAATTCTCTTTCTATTTTTATATTTAAATTTGGAAACCAATAAATTAATTCTAAATCATTAAAACTTACTTTATCTTCTATTTCTTTTGGGCAAGAACAATAATAAAAACCTCGATTTATATATCTAAAATATGCATTTGGTTTTCTCTTAGTAACTTTATGATGTCCAATTTTTATCCAATTATTATATTTTGATTTTATAATATATATACCCATTATATTATCAATATAGTAATATTTATTTAACTATTATAAAGATTTTTTTTACTATTATATAAGTAATAATTTAACAATTTATTTATATATAATATAATATATGGAAGAAAATACAAAAGAACTATTCTGTAAATCTTGTAATTATAAAACAACAAAAAATACATTCTGGCTAAAACATTTAGAAACAGATAAACATAAAAGAAATGGTGAAAAAAAAATGTCTAAATGTGATCTATGCGATTATGAATCACATTCGCATTGGAATATAAAAGCACATAATATACAAGTTCATGCAACTATAGAAGAACGAGCTAAACAAAAATATTATTGTAATTTATGCGATGTAGTATTTTTTTGTAAAGCATATCAAGATAAACATAATGCTGGGAGAAATCATAACGTTAAAGTTAAAGTTCAAGAATCATTAAAAAATTTAAATAAATAAATTTATATAAAAAGATATTTTTTTAACTATTCGAAAATTTATTTATATACATATATTATATAAATAAATGTTGGCAAAAAAATCAAATCTAGATGGAAGTACTGGTAATACTTCTATCTCTACTATACTCTCAGAAAAAATATTTTTAGAAAATACAAATTTATATTATCATCCATTAAAAGTAGATATGTTGAAATATCTAAATGATAATAAAATTACAGATCTATATCTTTTTTCTGAGGATACAATCAACAAAAAAAATATAATGGTAAAACAATTTTATTGCTTAGATTACAAAACCGTTTATTTATTATCAAAAAAGAAAAAGTTTCATTTATATGAAAATTTTGAAGAAAATGAAAAGATTAAACTGTTTATAGATATCGATATTAAAGATTATGATAAAAATATAGATAGAGATACATATTTCAATGAAATTATAGACAAATCTATTAATTTATATATAGATGAACTTAAAAAATATGATATTATTAATCCTCAAATAATTATATTAAAATCATCATCGGATACTAAATTATCATCACATATTATTTTTAACGATATTATATTTGATGATATATATCGCATAAAATATTTTTTTGAAAAATTAGATTCAGATTTAATAAATAATAATATCATAGATAAAAATGTTTATAAAACAGCATGTTTTAGAATGTTATGGAATTCTAAATTAGGTAAAAATATTAATCTTGAATATTATAAGAGTATAAATTATAAATATACTACTAATAAACAATTATTTTATGATTGTCTATTAAGAAATATACCCGAAAAAATTTACTAAAAAGAATACACATATATTAAAATAGCAGTTTTTGGTGGTTCGAAATTGATTTTTTTTATCATAAGTTAAATCCTTGGGAAAAATTATAATAAATTTATTAATTAGAAATTTAAAAATAAAATAAATAAAAATTAAAAAAAAATATGCTTATTCCAAATACAAAAACCTCTAAAATGAATTATTACCTCTTTTTCCGATTAAACACATTATCATCATTCTTATTTTCATATAATTTTAATACTTACATAACAATAATTTCATCTATTGGAACATCAACACATTGTTTTATTTTTTCTTTTTCTAATGAAAACATTACATAAACTTGCTGGACATAAATAATATTTTCAAATTTATTAATAATATCATCAATAGTCATATTGTTTGAGTTATATATCTTAATTATTTTAAAATCACAATATTTAACCAAGAAAAACATATAATCTAAACCATGGTGATTTCCACAATAAGTGATAACATTTTGAATATAATCTTTATCTAAAAATCTTCTTAAAAAATATATATCAGTAAACAATGTATATAATTTAAGTATAACTATATTTAATTCATTAAAATATTTTATCATTTCATCTAAATAAAAATTATTTTTCAAATTCAATTCATAAAAATAAATATTATCTACAATATTTGAAAGTATATCATTTATTTCATTAATATATTTTTTTGTGTTCATATTTAAAAATATATTTAAATTATTTTTTAATGTTTGTTGATTATATTTGTGCATAATTTTATTAAGATAATATTCCGGAGATTTTTTAGCAAGTTGTTGTGGTTCAGATTTTTGTATTGATACTTTATTTTTATAAAGTTTTTTAATATGTTGTTGTAATTTTTGAATATATTCTGTTAATATTTTTGTGTTTTTTAATTTATCATTATCATTCAAAACAAGATTTTTTAACGATTCTATAATTGGTAATATATCATGATGTATGAATTGTGTTAGATAAAATATTCCAAGATGATCTCTGATATCAAGATAATGTAATCGAACATTAGGATTAGATTTTGAATATTTAACTTTATCCTTTTCAATAATAAATTCTGATTTAAACATTTCTATTACATCTTTTATATAAATATCTTTTTTATCATTTATTGGTTCCTTTAATTGATTATCGCGTATCTCAAGAAAAAAGTCTAATGGTTCTTTTGTATCCTTAATTAATTTATAAAGATATTGAGATATATCTAAACTATCAAAAGAATCACATCTAGTCTGATTATCTAAATCAAAATGTTTATCTAAGAATATTGTTATATTTTTTTGTATATTATTTATTTTTCCGTTAAGTTGTACATAATTAACTGGTCCATTAATATAAGAAGGCATATATTATAATTATAATATATAAAAATATAATAATAAAATCATAATAGGAAATATAATAATAAAATCATAATAGGAAATATAATAATAAAATCATAATAGGAAATATAATAATAAAATCATAATAG